>MAAB01029362.1_pt1 | contig 102199 bp, 93 predicted proteins | sample 1115991 | NCBI WGS metagenome assembly MAAB01 (sample SAMN04961124, study PRJNA320927) | seawater metagenome | isolation source: sample BD02T18 sea water enriched with oil for 18 days | place: USA:Gulf of Mexico | collected 2013-07-27
ACGTACTTGCTCTAAGTTATTTACATTAAATGCTGGAATACCGTATTCAAATTCTGCCGCATGATCGAGCATTTGGCGCATTGAAATTAAAGCCATTTACTTACTCCTAGATAAGTTTTGTTGCTAAGGTTGAAAGTTTTTATTTTGATGACAAAATTATAGCAAATAGTACCCCTGTCTAACAGGTTAATTTAACAAAACTTGTTTTTTAGTCAGAAATTAAGCTTAATGCTGAATTTTGTGCGAATATTACAATATATTTATGATTAATAGGCTGTATTAGTACTTTTTTTGAGATTGTGATTGTAAGTTTACTACAATAGTATAGCAAGAAGTTTCGACTTTATTTCGATTTTGTTTCGTTTTGTTAGTTTTATTTGGTTTTTCTGTTTCGTTTTGCTTTCTTTTAATTGCGTCTCTACTTTTTTTATTAATTTTCGGCTTGATGTTATGTGGTTATCGACGGCGTTATCAGGCGTTTCGAATAGTTAGGTTTAGTGTACAGTTGATTTGTAATTGATATCTTAGGGCATAAAAAAACGAGTACCTAGATAAGGCACTCGTTTTAATATTCATTAGCAATTAATTACTAATGAGTAGCTTTGCGTTAGAAAGATTACGCCTTGGCGCGTTGCTCTAAGATCTCTACTGCTGGTAATTTTTTACCTTCTAGGAACTCTAAGAAAGCACCACCACCTGTTGAGATGTAAGATACTTTATCGGCAATATCATATTTGTCTACTGCTGCTAAAGTATCGCCGCCACCAGCAATTGAGAAAGCCTTACTTTCTGCTATTGCCTTTGAGATAACTTCAGTGCCTTTAGCAAAAGCATCCATTTCAAATACGCCAACAGGGCCATTCCATAAGATAGTGCCAGCAGTTTTAATTATTTCTGCTACTTTTGCTGCTGTTTCAGGGCCGTAGTCAATGATATCATCTTGTGCATCAACGTCAGAAGCGGATTTTATTTCAGTTGCTGAATCATGTTTCCAGTCACTAAAACCATCGCGAGTCACGGTTACATCATCAGCAAAAATCACTTCAGTTTCTTTACATAAGCGTTGTGCTTCTGGAATTAAGTCAGCTTCATAAAGTGAATTACCTACTTCATTACCTGCAGCAGCAACAAAGGTATTTGAAATTCCGCCACCAACAACTAAGGTGTCAGCAATTTTTGATAAAGAATCTAATACTGTTAATTTCGTTGATACTTTAGAGCCACCAACAATTGCCACTAATGGGCGGGCTGGGTTATCTAAAGCTTTACCTAATGCGTTTAATTCGCCTGTTAATAATGGGCCTGCACAAGCGGTTGTCGCAAACTTAGCTACGCCATGAGTACTTGCATGAGCGCGATGAGCAGTACCAAAAGCATCCATAACAAATACATCACATAATGCAGCTAATTTTTTAGCTAAGGCGTCATCATTTTTCTTTTCGCCGATATTAAAACGAATATTTTCAAAAACTACTAATTCGCCTGCAGAAACTTCAACACCATTTAGGTAATCAGTCACTAAACGTACTGGGTAGTTTAATGCCGCGCTTAAATAATCAGTCACAGGTTTAAGTGAGAATGCTTCTTCTGGTTGCCCCTCTGTTGGGCGACCTAAATGAGACATCACCATAACTTTTGCACCAGCTTCTAATGCAAGTTTAAGTGTTGGTAATGCTGCGCGTAAACGTGCATCTGAAGTGATTTTACCGTCGGCTACGGGTACATTTAAATCTTCACGAATTAACACGCGCTTGTTAGCTAATGTTAGATCAGCCATTTTGATAATAGACATGCTTGTCTCCTATATTCACTGTAAGTAAGTTATGAACGCTATAGTTTCCTATAACGTGTTTCTTTAATATATTTTGAATTCTTTACTTAAATTTTTTCTTAGTACTTTGTCTAATTCTTTGCTTGGTGCATTGCCATTGCTGTATCTAACATGCGATTGGCAAAACCCCACTCATTGTCACACCACACCAGCATTTTAATTAAGCGTTTATGGCTAACACGTGTTTGGCTACCATCAACGATGCATGAGTGTGGGTCGTGATTAAAATCGACCGATACTAGAGGCTCTTCGGTATAATCTAATACGCCAGATAACTCACTATTTTTAGTTGCTTCTTGTATAGCTTTGTTGATATCACAAATACAGGCATCAGTATTTATGATCAGCGTTAAGTCCATGGCGGTAACGTTAATTGTTGGTACCCGTACCGCAATAGCTTCAAAGCGACCTTTAAATTGTGGTAAGACTCGTTCAATCCCCGCGGCAAGTTTAGTATCAACTGGAATGATAGATTGACTAGCAGCACGAGAGCGACGTAAATCTTTATGGTAAGCATCAATAACTTGTTGATCATGCATTGAGGAGTGAATGGTGGTAATACTTCCACTTTCAACACCAAAGGCTTCATCAATCACCTTGATCACCGGTACTATACAGTTGGTGGTACAAGAGCCGTTAGAAACAATGCGGTCATCAGAGCTTAATGTTTGATGATTAATTCCATAGATAATGGTGGCATCAATATCTTGGCTACCAGGGTGAGAAAATAATACTTTTTTGGCGCCACGATTAATATGGCTTAAGCCATCAGCCTGACTGCCATATTTTCCCGTACAATCAAGCACAATATCTATATCTTGTTGCTGCCAAGGCAGGCTATTTAAGTTGCCAATATGGGTTAATGCTATTTCATCGCCATCGATAACTAACTGATTATCAGTTTGACTGACATCAAAAGCGAATCGTCCGTGAGTACTATCGTACTTTAATAGGTGGGCTATGCCTGTAGAAGGTGCTAATTCATTAATTGAAACTAGGGTGAACAAGTCTGTTTTGCCACTTTCATATAGCGCTCTAACGACGCTGCGACCGATGCGGCCAAAGCCATTGATGGCAATTCTTATTGTCATAATATTACTGCATTGTTATTGATGATGTACTGATTACCGGAGCAATTAACTGAAGGTTGATAATTCTTACCTATAGCAAAAGGCTATAGGTAAGAATTATAAAGACCAGCCACGAGTACTACTAATACAAGTGACTGGCATTTTTTACAAGCTTATAGCTCGTTTACTGTATTTACCACATTGTCTACTGTGAAACCAAAGTGCTCAAGTAATACATTACCAGGCGCTGATTCACCAAATGTCGTCATACCAACAACTGCGCCACTTAGGCCAACATATTTAGCCCAAAAATCAACGTGAGCTGCTTCAATTGCAACACGCTTGATTACGCTAGCAGGTAAGATTGACTCTTTATATTCCTTGCTTTGCTTATCAAACACATTGGTTGATGGCATAGAAACAACACGTACTTTTTTACCTTGCTCAGTTAATGCTGTTGCAGCATTTACAGCTAAAGCAACTTCAGAGCCCGTAGCCATTAAAATAACATCAGCAGTACCGTCACAATCAACAAGTACATAAGCACCTTTCTCAATAGCGCTTACTTGCGTTTGAGTACGAGTCATTGCAGGTAAACCTTGGCGAGAGAAGATCAAAGCAGTTGGCGCTTTTTGACTTTGAACAGCAGCTTTCCAAGCAACAGCAGACTCAGTTGCATCACATGGACGCCAAGTCGTTAAGTTAGGTGTTGTTCTTAAGTTAGTTAATTGCTCGATAGGTTGATGTGTTGGACCATCTTCACCTTGACCAATAGAATCATGGGTATAAACAAAGATATTTTGAATACCCATTAATGCAGACATACGTACCGCATTACGTGCATATTCCATAAACATCATGAATGTTGCGCCGTAGTTTACAAAGCCGCCATGTAGTGAAATACCGTTCATTATGCTGCTCATACCAAATTCACGTACACCGTAGAAGATGTAGTTACCAGCAGGATCAGTTTCAATACCTTTAGAGCCAGACCATAACGTTAAGTTAGAGCCAGCTAAATCGGCAGAGCCACCAAGCATTTCAGGTAATATCGAACCAAAAGCTTCGATAGCATTTTGTGATGCTTTACGCGTAGCAATGTTTTCGCTGCTTTCATGACACTGTTGAATAAAAGCGTTTGCTTTAGCTTCAAATTCTGCAGGTAATTCACCTTTAATAACACGACGTTCGTATTCGCTAGCAAGTGCCGGGTGCGCAGCTTGATAAGCGGCAAATTTTTCATTCCAGCTAACTTGACTCGCTTGGCCTTTTTCTTTTCTATCCCACTGAGAGTAAACATCAGCTGGAATATCAAATGGCGCATGAGACCAGTTTAATTTTTCGCGTGTTGCGGCAATTTCTTCATCACCTAGTGGTGCGCCGTGACAGTTATGAGTACCTTCTTTATTTGGTGAACCAAAACCAATAATCGTTTTACAACAAATCATACTTGGCTTATCAGTCACTAATTTAGCTGCTTCAATTGCGTGGGTAATAGCTTGAGCGTCATGACCATCAACACAAATAACATGCCAGCCATAAGACTCAAAACGAGCAGGAGTATTATCGGTAAACCAACCTTCAACTTCACCATCAATTGAAATGCCGTTGTCATCCCAAAAAGCGATTAACTTGCCTAGGCCTAATGTGCCAGCAAGAGAACAAGATTCGTGAGATAGACCTTCCATTAAACAACCGTCACCTAAGAAACAGTAAGTGAAATGGTCAACAATGTCGTGATCTTCACGGTTAAACTGTGCCGCTAAGGTTTTTTCTGCGATAGCCATACCTACAGCATTAGCAATACCTGCGCCTAATGGACCGGTAGTTGTTTCAACGCCAGGGGTATAACCGTATTCAGGATGACCTGGTGTTTTTGAATGTAATTGACGGAAATTTTTCAAATCATCAATTGATAAATCGTAACCCGATAAATGCAATAAAGAATAAATAAGCATTGAGCCGTGACCGTTAGATAAGATAAAGCGATCGCGGTCGGCCCAGTTTGGATCTGTTGGGTTATGTTTTAAAAAGTCACGCCATAATACTTCGGCAATATCTGCCATACCCATAGGGGCACCAGGGTGTCCTGATTTTGCTTTTTGTACTGCATCCATGCTTAAAACACGGATAGCATTTGCTAGCTCTTGACGCGATGACATAATAGCTCCAGATCTGATAGTCTTGAAAGAATAAAAATTGCGCGTATTTTCGCTTACGAAAGCACGTAGCGCAAACTAAATTGTACAATTTTTTATATTATTTTGTGCAGCGGTTAAAAATTTAGATAATATAATGCTAGTATCGATGAAACATTACATAAAAAATTACATTTTATTAACAGAACACCTCTGTTTATTTTGATTCAAACTTTATGATGAAACTTCACTTACCACGACTTTTAATTTCTGCCATTTTACTCCTTACTATTTGCTTGGGTGCAACGTATGTTATTAATCCACTGTTGCTTGTAAACTTTGTTGGCCCTTGTGCTGCATTGATGAGTGGTTTACTGCTTATTTGGGGCATTACGCCACTGATTGCGCTATTACTGATAAGCCCTGTACTCGCATTTAGTCTCAGTTATTACTTTCAACTCAATACAAACTTGGCAGTGATGACTATTGCTGTGTTAGCTATTATTTTACAAGGGTTTTGGACAAAGCAGCTTGTGTTCCGTCTTGTCTATTATAAAAAATGGCTGACCTCAAGGAAGCATTTGTTCTTCTTTTTACTGCGAATTGGACCTATTGCAAGTTTAATCTCTGGCAGTTCTGTATTAGCTATTTCCATGCTTGATAACCAAGTCATGCAAGGTGATTTCTTCTATACTTTTATTTATGCTTGGTCGTCTAGTATGCTCGTTGCTGTGTTTATTATTCCATTATTGTTGCTGGCTAAAAATGCCGAGCAGTTTAAGTTTACTAAACGATTTTTTGTTAGTTTCACCTCTGTACTAGGTGCTTTGGCTATTTTATTGCTATTTAAAGCCTATCAACATGAACAGCAAGATCATAGAGAAGCTCTTTTTGAGCAATCCCAAGTCGAGATAGAACGCCTAATACTCGATAAAGTTGACGATGTTGTGAGTCAGGTCAACAGCCTATCTGCTTTGTTTAAAGCGAGTGATAACGTTTCCTTGAGAGAGTTTAATTTATTTAGCGAAAGTATCCTTAAACAGGAATCAAGTGTGAGGGCGCTAGAGTGGGCACCTATTATTTCTTTTTCTCAAATGAAAAACTTTGAACAAAAAAGCGCTTCGATATTAAAAAAGAAGTTTACTATTACAGAACTGTTAGCAAACGGAAACCTAATCTTAGCTCAGCCTCGTACTCAATACGCCCCCTTACTTTATATTTACCCTGCATATAATAACCAAGCAGCATTAGGCTTAGATGTTTATAGCAACCCTAAGCATATTTTGTCCATGCAAAATGTTGTTGATAGTGAAAGGGTTATTGCCAGTGCGCCAATTACTCTAGTACAAGATAAGTTAGCAAAACCAGGTATGTTGTTTAGTAAGGCTGTTTTCGCCCCAGCAGAGGAAATGCAACCTGCTATTAACCCAGCACAGAATAAATTATCAGGTATTAAAGAAGATAAATTATTAGGTTTTGTTTTATCTGTTGTTCAGTTTGATGATTTTTTTCAAAATATAGCCAAGATTAAAGCGAAAGAAGTCAACTTTTCGATTCAAGACATTTCAAGTCGTCAACCTCTTTATATCTTTGGTCAAGCAGTACCTACGGTAAATAGACATGTTGAAACGGTAACCCTTGAGGTGTTTTCTCGACTGTGGGAAATTAGTGTCGCGGAAAATCATGCTTGGTTTAGTCAGGTTAAAAGTTGGGACTCATGGGCTGTGCTCATTGGTGGCACATTGGGTGCCTTTTTATTTCAAATGTTAATATTAATGATGGCTGCTTACTCAAGTGAGTTAGGCCAGCAAGTAGATATTAAAACCAGAGCCCTTATTTTAGCGAAAGAAAAGTCAGAGCAAAAAAGTTTAGCTAAAAGTAATTTTTTAAGAAGCTTAAATAAAGAACTGCGTGTGCCACTTTTAGCGGTCAAATCGTTTGTTGAACAGCTAAAGAAAAAAGGCATTAACAATAAGCAGGTAACAGGTATAAGTCACGCGGGCAGTAATGTTGCACTATTACTTGATACCATGATGGATTTATCTGATATCGAATCAGGTAAAATTACAGCGAAAGAAGACTGTTTCGATTTTCATGGTTTTTTACAAAGAACAGAGTCGGTACTTAAAGCAAGCAATGCTTTTGAAGGGAAGTCAATATCCTTCCTTCTCGATGAGAGTGTGCCTCATTACCTTAATAGTGATGAATTATATATACAGAAGTTACTTATAGCATTAATTGACAGTGCGCATGACTTATTGAAAACCGATGCATTACGTTTATCGGTTAAGCTCCACAAACATAAGCTTGCAGAGGCTAGTTTGTTTTTTACTCTATCGTCATCACTCAACCTTGGTGTAACAGAGTTAGATGAAGAAAATTTTAATCAGCAAAGCCGGGGTGATCTGGGTGATAACAGCACGGCATTAGCTATGGCAAATAAGTACAGCCAATTATTGGGGGGTGATACTAATCTAGGGGTTTTAAGTTCAGGTGCGGGGGTCTTAAATGCCTCTATTCTAGTCACCATCTCATCAATAGAACAACAAGAGGCTCAGCAAGGATTAACATTTGATTTAATGGGTTAATTTTATGTTTAAATTGAAGAATAAGTCTTGTAAAAAAAAATATAATGGTTTAGTGTCGTTATGCCTGTTCATAAATAGTACAAATTAATAATAAATCAAACAGGCAGTGACAAAGGTAAAACAATGAATAATTCATCCTCGCGAGGGTTCAAGTTAACAACAGTGATATTTGCAGTAATTATCATGGCTGTGACAGCAATGCTGAGTGGTAACTCAGTCGCAGATGACATGGATGTAGAGATAACGCAATCAGATGAATAGCTAATTAGTTATTAAGTTAATTGCCATGGAAAATTTAAGCCTCACTACTGAATAAGTATTGGGGCTTTTTCTTTTTTCAAAATAAAATTTTTAAAAAGTAGGGTGCTGCCAGAAAAAGTATCAGTAAGCTATTTTTGAAAGTTGGCGTCTCCACCGGGACTCGAACCCAGAGCAGCGGCTTAGGAGGCCGCAGTTTTATCCAGTTAAACTATGGAGACATAGCTGTAACGTCCTATTTTAACCACATTTTTTATCATTTGTTAATTTTATTTTACTTTATTTTCACTAATTCCGCCTATAAAGATTTATAAATTTATTCCTGGAAGGAATAACGCTATTTTCATACTATTTATTGATCTGTAACGTTGTTTTTTTAAGCAAGACTTTTACAATGAATAAACGATTCAATCTGATCATTATGAAAAAGGAGTTCAACAATGAAAGCAGCAGTAAATCATCAATTTAAAGGTAAACTTGAAATTCAGCAACTCGACAAACCAACAATTTCTAGTCAAGAAGTATTAGTTAAGATTCATGCCTGTGGAGTCTGTCATACCGACTTGCATGCGTGCCATGGTGATTGGCCAGTAAAACCGAAAATGCCATTGGTACCAGGTCATGAAGGTGTTGTTGAAATAGGTGAACAAGTTAAACACCTAAAACTAGGTGACCGTGTTGGTATTCCTTGGTTATATAGTGCTTGTGGTTTTTGTGACTATTGTTTATCGGGAGATGAAAACTTATGTTTATCGCAACAAAATGCGGGCTACTCAGTTGATGGTAGTTATGCGGAATACTGCAAAGCCGATGGTAATTATGTGGTTAAAATACCTGATGGTATTGGCTTTGTTGATGCCGCGCCATTATTTTGCGCAGGTGTTACAACATATAAAGCACTAAAAGTTTCTACGGCAAAGCCGGGTGAGTGGGTAGCTATTTTTGGTATTGGTGGCTTAGGGCACTTGGCCGTGCAATATGCTGTTGCCATGGGATTAAATGTGATTGCCGTTGATACCGGGGCTGAAAAGTTACAGCTAGCTAAAAGTCTTGGTGCTAGTCTTTGTTTAGATTTTAAACAATATGATATTGTCGCGCGAGTGCTCGATGAAACCGGTGGAGTCCATGCAAGTATATGTACAGCGGTCAGTAAAAGCGGATTTGAACAAAGTTATAAAGTTATTCGCCGCGGTGGTAAGTGTGTTTTAGTGGGGTTACCTGCTGAGGATATGCCTTTACCTATTTTCGATACGGTACTTAACGGCGTTAGTGTGGTTGGCTCTATTGTTGGTACACGTAAAGACTTAGTTGAATGCTTAGATTTCGCCGCCAAGGGAAAAGTCAAAGCCATTACCATTGAAAAGTCACTTGAAGATATTAATGATATTTTTGAAGATATGATTAATGGTGACATTACTGGTCGTGTGGTGATGAAATTTTAATTCCTAAGTGTACAGGAATTAAATATATCTATTAGTTCAGAGAACATTTTTGAAAAAAGCCCTTTACCGGTTATTGCGGTAAAGGGCTTTTTTTATGCGGATGGTTTATACCCGTTCCACTTGAAAATGCAGGATTCAGCTGGAATTATAAACGTCTTTAGGCAAGGCATTGATTGAAGAGAATGGTTGTTCCCTTGTCGAAATCAATAACGCAGCATAAAGCGTTTATAAACCAGCCCTTGGGGGAAAACTGAGCAAAACATACTCGTCGTTACATTTGTTTTTAAGGGAGCACCATTAACAAAAAATGTGCCTCGATTACGATTCGCTCAGGTTTCCTGAAACGAGCATCTTCAAGCGGTACGGGTATAGTACTTCATTGTCGATGGTAGGCAGTTTGAGAGAGCCAATAAAATTAATATAAAAATAAAGTCACTATTTTCAAACTATTTTACTAGCAGGCACTACTTTATAGATGAAGCCAAATAAGAATGAAGATTATGTTGTTAACAATGCATAATAAAGTGGCAATAATAACTATAAATAGGAGCCTTTGTGTTTGAAAAAAGCGATGAAACGCTCATAGCGCAAGCGCTAAAAGGGAAAAAGTCTGCATGGCTAACACTGGTGAAGCGTTATGAGAAAAATCTCTATAACTACGCTTTACGGATGGTGAATAACCCGACTGATGCCATGGATTTAATGCAAGAAATTTTTATAGCATTATTTCGAAACTTGGACAAATTTCGAGGTGAATGTCCGTTTAAGAATTGGCTGTTTAAAATTGCACACTACCGTTGCCTAGAATTTTACCGACGAAAGCGACCGATGCAATCACTTGATGATGTGCCAGAGCAAGAAGATGAAGACACTGAGTGTTTAGTGAAAAGCTTACAGATTCAACAACAAAGTAGTGCCTTATTAGAGGCTATGCAGAGTTTACCGGTAAAGCAGAAATTAGTAGTGGAGTTAAAGTTTTTTCAGCAGTGTACTTTTGAAGATATTAGTCAGCAGTTAGGAATATCAACTAATACAGCGAAATCGCAACTATATAGTGCGCTCGATAAGTTAAAGCTGCAATTAGCCGATGATTCAATGAGTAAAGAAGGAGTAGAGTATGCCTGATAAAAAATCAGTTAATGCTCAAATGAATGAGCACGACAGAGCAATATTTAGCGATAACCTTGCCCATCAAGCAAGTGTTGAAATAGAACACGAGGTCCCAGATTGGCATAGGGCACAAGCATTCGAACAGTATTTTAAAGATGAAAATAGCTCAACTAAAGACAGTGTCATTAATTGGCGGATGTGGTTAGGTGTCCCTACTTTATCAATGGCGTGTTCAGCCTTTGCAATCGCTATTATCATGACTTTTATGCAGGGTCAGCCTTTTGATCAACAAGCTTATGATAAGCAAGTAACAGCCTTAATTGACCAACAAGTTCAGCAAGAGGTAGTCGCTTATTTAGCGAATCAAAATAACAGTAGTGTTGAGACCTTAGTCAATCTTAAGTTACGTGAATTTGCGGCGGAGCAACAAGTAATTTTAGCTAATTACCGTGCAGATATGAGTACGCAGCAGCAAAGTAATAACCTTGCTTTGGCAAGTTATGTTATTGGCGCTTCAAGAAAAGAACGTAAAGAAGATATGAGTGACTTTATCAGTTTTTTTAATGCGCAGCGCAAAGATGAACAACTAAGCCAAAAAATCAAATTTCAGCAACTTGAACGAGAAATTAGCTTTCAAAAAGTTGGTCTAACGCAAAGTAGCGATGCAGAAAATGACGCCACTAAACCGATTAACTATAAAGGTTAGGCTTAAATTTAGATGTAGAGAGTTACTACTTAAGAACACAAAGTTGGCGTTGCCTGACTTAAGAAAAGACAGCTGATATCAGCATTATCCATTGAGGGGAATTTATAATGAAAACCAAACACGTAATAGTAAAGCCAAGTTCGAGAATTGATATCACTAAGATCAAAGCAAAAATAGCCTTAATCAGCTCTGCATTACTATTAGCGTTTAGTGCTCAAGGTGCAGATAAAAATTACGATAATTTACACAAGCAGTTAGATATTATGAATGACATTATGTTGTCATCAGCTAAAATATCGCAAAACTCAAGGCAGTCATTAATTCGTTCAATTGATAGTGTTTATTTACAGGGCCAAGGAGCCATCTTTACTATTCATTCTGCTCATAGAGGCTCTGGACATCGTCAGTTTTTTCCAGCGTTAGCGCCATTACCACCTGTTGCCCCTGTTAATCGTGTAGAAAGAGTTATGATTTCTGATAATGAAGATTTTGTTATTGAATTTGAAGGTCATGAAGATGAATTTGAGCATGCGATAGAAATTTTCGAACAGCAACGAGAGGGCGCAAGAGAGCTTCGCAGTGAGCAACGTGATATTGCCTATGAAATACGTGATATTGAACGACAACGTAAAGATATTGAGTACCAATTACAACGCGCAGAGAAAAAGATTAAAGATGAGTTAACAGCTGAACTTAAAAACCTTGAAGTAGAGCGTGTTGCTTTGAATAAAAATAAAACCAAGCTTGAGAACAAAGTTAGCAAGTTAAATAAAAAACGAGAAGTGCAAAAAGTTGCGCAAGCCAAAGCAAGAAGTGAGCATTTTTCTGCACTTAATAATACCTTAGTGGAGACACTCTGTTTATACGGTAATGGTTTACGAGAAGTACCAAGTAAAGAGCATGTTAGCCTAATCATTAAAGGTGCGGGTAAGCAGAAGAATAGAGGTTTTACAGATCAAATAATGGTATTTACTAAAAAAGATATTAACGCGTGTGCGAACAGTAAGTTGACAGCTGAAAAATTATTAACGAAAGCTGACAAGTATCAATTTTAACTAATATTTTAATTAAGATTTTAAAGTTTAGATATATCAATAGCACTTAGTCAGAGAATATAAGTCAGTGCTGAATTTAAGCCCCAAATAGTCTATTTACTGTTTGGGGCTTTTTTGTTTATCTCGATTGCCAATATCCATTTATATTAATGAGCCATTTATATTAATGAGTTAACAACGTAACGTTTGGATATATGTTTTAAGTTCACTATCATCATTAACCGATAGTATTCACCAGAGCAGTCTTTGAACTGGTAAATTTGTAAGGAATTAAGTAGCATGCCATTTATATTAAACAATTGTATAAGAGTCTTATTAAATGAGTAAATTTATAGTATTAGGCATAATCATCGCAGTTTTTATCTTTTTTATCATGCGTCAAGGTGGCAACAAAGAAGCGGCCATGCAAAATGTTAAATTAGGTCTTGAGTTTTTAGCGGCTAACAAAGCAGAGGAAGGGGTAATAGAAACGGCTTCAGGCTTGCAATATAAAGTACTCACTCAAGGAGATGGCACTGAACACCCAAGTGCTTCGTCTAAAGTTAAAGTACATTACCATGGTACTTTACTTGATGGCACTGTATTTGATAGCTCGGTAGACAGAGGTGAGCCGATTAGTTTTGGTTTAAATCAAGTCATCAAAGGTTGGACAGAAGGTGTTCAATTGATGGTTGTTGGTGATAAAGTACGTTTTTATATCCCATCAAAACTAGGTTATGGAAATAGACCTTCAGGTAAGATTGGTGCTGGCGCATTATTGATATTTGATGTTGAGCTACTGGTTATTAATTAAGGCTGATTCCTTTACCAGCAATAACAATCACAACAAAAAATAAAGCCCGTTTAGTTTGACTAAACGGGCTTTTTATTCCTAGTGAGATGACTAGGTAATGACTAGTGAATAGCTGGGTAGATGCTAAATTGTTACTAGAACTCTCTTTAAAAAAGTCTACTAATGGTATCTTAGCTCCCGTACCTTGCCCCAAAATACTCGGTATGAAAAAAAGGTATAGCTGAAAATAACAGGCACAACGACAATAACTCCCCAGAGAAGAAAACTGAGTGACTCTGGTGCTGACGCTGCTTGCCAGATTGTTATTTTCCCCGGCACAATATAAGGGAAAAAACTAAAGGCTAAACCAAAGAAACACAGCGTAAAAATGATTACCGCGCCAACAAAGGGTTGCCAACAGCCTTTATCATTGACCGCGGGTAAAAGTTTCAACTGCATTTGGCTATAAACAAATAAGGCAAAACACATTACCGGTAAAGGTAAAATGTATAAGGTGGTTGGCCAAGTAAACCATTTTGTTAATACATCAGGGTTAATTAATGGATTGACTGCAGAAACAGCGATAACGCCAATAAAACAAATGAGTCCTGCCTTTTTAGCCCAAGCAACCGCTTGCACTTGCAATGCACCTTCAGTTTTCATGATCAACCAGCAAGCACCAATATAAGCATAAGCGGCGGCAACACCAAAAGCACTTAGTATACTAAAAGCATAAGCGGCTAATGTATTTTCAAAACCCATTACATACATACCTAACATATAACCTTGACTCATTGCCGCGAGCAAGGAGCCTATTTTAAATACTTTGTTCCAGGTAGGTTTGTGGCTAAATGCGGCCTTGGCTCTAAAATCAAAAGCCACTCCGCGCAACACTAAACTAATTAATAATACCGCGGTAGGTAAATAGAGCTCTTTAAAAATATGACTGTGAGCTGCTGGAAAAGCAATTAATAACAAACCAATGGCTAACACTAACCAGGTTTCATTGGCATCCCAAAAAGGGCCAATTGAGGCAATCATGGTATCGCTATCATCTTTTTGTGTTAGTGGCAGCAATATACCGACACCTAAATCAAAGCCATCTAAAATAGCGTACAACAAGATGGAAAGTCCCATTAACGCCACAAATATTACGGCAAGTGAATCAGCTTCAAACATGATTATTCTCCCTATTTATTAACGGCATGCTAACTACAGGTTTCACTTTCTCATCGTCGGTTATTTCTTCAATTTCAACCGCACGGTTTGCCATGGTAAATAATGTATGTAAATAGGCAGCCATTATCACAACATATAAAATGAGATACAGAGATAAGGATAAAGCCACATTCCCAGGGGCAATATTAGTCGCGGCATCCTTAACGGTTAAAATTCCAGTAACTAACCAAGGTTGTCTGCCTATTTCAGTTACGTACCAACCCGCCAGTGTAGCTAACCAGCCAGAAAAACTCATCGCAACTAAAGCTTTTAATAGCCAAGGTGGTAGTGGCTTATTACGCCAAAGTTGTATTCGGCTGAACCACGAAATGACCAGCATTAGCATACCAACGCCAACCATAATGCGAAATGCATAAAATACAGGAGCTACCGGTGGATGGTTACCTTCAAATTCATTTAAGCCTTTTATTTCACCTTCAAGATCATGGGTTAAAATGAAACTGGCCATATTGGGTATAGCTATTTCAAAGTGATTAGTTCTTTTTTCTTCATCTGGAATAGCAAATAGTAATAGTGGGGCACCTTTTTCTGTATGCCAAACACCTTCCATAGCGGCAATTTTTTGTGGCTGATGTTCAAGTGTATTTAAGCCATGCATATCACCAATAAAAATTTGCAGAGGTGTTAAAACCATTGCCACCGTTAGCGCAATTTTTAAGGTGAGTTTAGGCGCTTGTTTATCATCACCTTTAAGTAATCTGTAGGCGCTGATCCCTGCAACTAAAAAGGCAGCGGTTAAACCCGAAGCAACAACCATGTGTGATAAACGATAAGGGAATGACGGATTAAAAATAATCGCTAACCAATCTACCGGAAAAGCAACACCGTCTCGCATTTCATGGCCTTGGGGAGTTTGCATCCAAGAGTTAAGGGCTAAAATCCAAAAGGCAGATAAGGTTGTACCTATGGCAACAATAAGTGTCGCTAACGTATGTACCCGAGCTGAAACCCTGTTCATACCAAATAACATAATGCCGAGAAATCCTGCTTCGAGGAAAAAGGCGGTTAACACCTCATAACCCAATAATGGCCCAGCAATATTACCAACAGTTTCCATAAACTTAGGCCAGTTTGTTCCAAACTGAAATGACATGGTAATGCCGGTAACAACACCAATGGCAAAGGTGATAGCAAATATTTTCACCCAAAAACGGTAGGCACGCATCCAAACAGGCTCGCCGGTTTGAACAAAACGTAATTTGAAATAGAACAAAAACCAACTGAGTGCGATAGTGATTGTAGGAAAAAGAATATGAAAGCTTATATTGGCGGCAAACTGCATGCGTGACAGCATTAGTGTTTCAAACATAATTGACTCCCTTAGCTCGCCACTGAGTCTATATCAGTGGTTGGCTATAATGTAGAATGTTTAGTGGTTGTTGAAAAAGTGCTAATAAAAGATCAAATTTGCACTTAACCTTTGTTAATTAATTTATCTTTAAGGCTAATAACTTTGCTAATACCACTACCTAATTTCATCAGGGTATTAAGATTGTCTGGGCTCATGCTTTGTAATTCACCAGCCCAATGAGTAACTGTTTCTAGTAAGTCATGAATTTCATGCATCTGCTTTTGAGCAAACACTTCCTTTTGATTTGCTGGTTCATCTAATAAGTTATCGCGGAGTAATGATAGGGTAGGGTCAACCTCACGTTTACGGCGTTCTTCAAATACGCGCGTAGCCATCTCCCAAATTGATCCCGCTGGCGAGTAATACTCTTTTCTATCTTTAGGTTTATGTTGAACCTGCACTAAACGCCAAGACTGTAGCTCCTTAATGCCCATGCTGACATTACCGCGAGATATGTTCAGTGCTTCAGAAATTTGCATGGCACTTAACGCGTCTTCATGAATAATCAATAAACCATACATTTGACCAACAGTGCGGTTAAAGCCCCAGCGACTGCCCATTTCACCACAGTGCATTACGAAGGATTCTATTTTTGAAGTAAGTATCATATGAGTGTTCTGAAGTTTCAGTAATTTCTGAAAGTTTAAACCTATATTGATATAGATCAAGCTTTAATTAGATTTAACGTAATAATTTAATCGACATTGCGGGAGGATACTTATTCCAATGAAAGTTACAGTAATAGCAAGTAATTGTTAATTTTAGTTAAAGTGTGAATTGGTGTTTGTAAATTGATGAGAAGGGGATATATAAATAAAGTCAATGGCGTTGAACAGACAAAAAAAGCATGCCGTGATGACATGCTTTTTCATTATTTTTCTGTAATTAGAAAAAAGAGTTAAACTAATAAATCGTGAATATTTACTAAATCTTTTTTACCATTAATGATTTCATCAGGCGTTAAACCCGATAATTCATGTGGGAACACTAACCATTCATCTGAAGTATGAATAAAGTAGTCTGGTGCAAAATCAACTTTAGAGTTTTGAGGCTTATACCAAGGACAAGCAACACGAACATCTTCTGGCATATTATTACGCATGTTTACTTTTAACTGCTTAATTAATGCGTCGATACTACGACCTGAGTCAAAAACATCATCAACAATTAATAATCCATCGCCAGCATTAGCATTTTCAATAATGTAATGTAAGCCGTGAACTTTAATTTCTTTACTTTGCTGGTTAATACCGTAATAAGACGACGTACGAACAGCAATGTGATCAGTTTCTACTTTTTTAAAGTCGAAATACTCTTGAACTGCGATACCAATGGGTGCACCACCACGCCAGATACCCACAATAAACTGAGGGCGAAAGCCATCTTCAAATACTTTAGCAGCCACACGAAAAGAATCTTCTAATAATTCTTGAGCGGTAATAAATCGTTTTTCCATTGCCGAGGAAACCTTTTTAAAAAATTGATAAGCGGTAATTATAACCCGAGTAATTCAAATAGTGTACTGGTTGTTTTAAATGTGTATTGATCAATAAACAGGGGGGGATTTAGCTTTAATGATAATAAAGAGAGTTTAGTCAAGATATTGGCGTAAGACTATTCCCTATACTAAAAATTATGTTAAAAAATCTTATTTTAAAAATATGACTTTAGAATAAAGAAAGGATCTGATAAGGGCTTCTGCATGATATGTTTATTGACGCACCCTATGCACTAATTGAAAGCAATAACTAAAACTCTGATAGAACAGCAAGGGAAATGTGGCTTATTAAATGCATGTGGTTTAGGTAATAAATTAAGTTAAAACAAAACACCTTTTATAAGCAGTGAATATACAATGAATAGTCCAGTTAAAATACCAATGAGAGCAAGTGCTATTTTTCTCAGTGTAATACTTGCTACAGCTTGCTCAGGCATTGATGATTCAACGCATTTATGTGCTGATGATAATGGCGATTTTCATCAGTGTACCGATATTGAGACTGTAGTTGAGAGCAAAGAAAAAAAGTCTAAGGACTTTCAGTCAGAGCGAAGCTTTCAAACCCTTAGTGAATATACCGAGCAAATGGTTTATCAGCTGAATAAAAAAGTATCAGATAGAAACTTTGAGCGCACCATTATTGTTCCGCCTTTTACTTCTTTATCAGCTATCAGTTCATCTAACCCACACTTAGCTATAGACTTAGCCGAAGCTTTTATTATTGATATGCAGAATATAGGTTTACCCACAGCAGAGCTACTTGTCGCGAATACATCAACAGATTATCAAGCGGACTATTTGATTTATCTAGAAGAGTCGTCAGCTAGCGATGATATTGGCTATATTGTAAAAGGCACAATGAGAGAAACAAAAAATGGCGTAATGATTTATGCCCGCATCATAGAGATAGACAGTAGAAAGGTTATTGCATCTACGTCAAAATTATTGCCTTTTTATCTAATTAAGTAACAAGGTAAGTAAATATGAAGAACCCAAAAATAATATTAAAGGCATCATTATGAACTTTTTTTCCTTTTTAATCATACTTGGAACACTATTACAATTAAGTGCTTGCTCTAGTAGTGATGACTCCTCTAATGATAGTTACAAGTCTATAAATAACCTAAGAACGCAAAATCCTCACACTGATTTGTTGATTCACCAAAATGTAACAACGCTAGCGAATAAGTTATTTTCAAACGCAAAGAACATCAAGTTGTCTCAATCGGTGGCAGTAGGCACTTTTTTGCCGATCCACTTAAAAAGTAGCCCTAACTTAGCCGAGCAGCATTTTGTTGGCCTGCAAATCCAAGAAAGTTTTATCACCCTAGCAACACAAGCAGGGCTCAATGTTGTTGAATATAAAACGGCTTCGGCAATTAAGGTAACACCGGGTGCCGACATTATGCTCTCAAGAGATACATACGAGTTAAACGTAAGTGTTGAAGCTCAATATTTTCTTACGGGGACTTATTCAGAACATGATAATAAACTGATTGTTAATGCACGTATTATCGACTTAGCGGATAAAAAGGTTATTGCCGCGGCAACAGGTTATATTCCTATGCCTTCGCTAAACGATAGGCAAAACATTACCCTCAAAAATAAAATGCTTTACCGTGAAGCGCATTAAGGTGACCTAATGAAAAATATATTACCCCTATTAATGATAACAACCTCTTTAATTGGTTGCTCTTCGGCTGACGAGGCAACAGTACAAGATGAGGTATTTACCAATGTTAGTCCTGAAAACCAGGGCAACTTTCGCTTTCAAGTAAAGCGAAATACTGAAGAAAAAAAAGTTGATGCTTTTGAAGGGAATGAAATCACCAATAATATAAATTTTTATATGCGCGGTTTAATGCAAGACTTAGTCAGCAATTTGCAATACGTAAATAATACCACCCCGATTGCAGTCACAAGTTTTTCCTTTTTAGACAGTGATCTAGAACAGACTAGTTTATTAGGCAATCAAATAGCGGAAAGTTTGATGCATGAAATACATAAAGTCGGTATCCCGGTGCTTGATTTTAAAGTCGCTGACTCTCTACGTGTTACCCAGCAAGGCGACTTTATTTCAAGCCGTGACTTTAATGAATTAAACGCTAATATACCTATTAGATATATAGTCACCGGTAATTTGGTCAAACATCAGGGCGGCTATTTAGTCAATGCTCGTGTGGTTGGCCTTTCATCAAAAGCTGTTGTGGCTTCAGCACAAAGTTTTATACCTGCCCATGTTGCTAAAGCACTGTTAAGCAGTAAACCTGTCACGGTTTCTGAGGATGAAACTGGCTTAGTGCCTTTGGTTCAAGGTTAAGATAAATTTACTTGAAATGAGCATCATCTTTTTGAGCGTAATACAGTTCATAAAGGTGGTGAACATACCTTCCTCACTATACTCGTTGACTGCAGTAGCTATCTTTCAATAAGGTACACACTTTCAATAAAACCTCAGAACCAATGAGTGCGACACCGTCATTATCACTCTGCTAATCAAAGATAAAGCCTACATAATTCAAGTTTCTCAACATATTTAACTTATATATTAGTTATTGAGTTGTACTTTGATACCATTACCGTTTACAACAAACATGCAAAGGGAAAAGCTATTTCCCAGGCTTTGTTGTGTATTTCACCATTCGTATGGTTAACAATAGTTATGAAGGGGCAGGCTAGTACAAGTTGACTCTTTTTATTTAATAGCAGAGCTAAAGCTTTAGAATTAATAGCGCTAAGTAGAGTTGAATATTTACATTATTATATTGAGGATAAGGATTTTTTTTCCTATAGGGTTTGTCCATTTAACAGGTATCTCGCTTGCGGGGAATTAACTCGTTAAAGGACTTCATAATGAAACTTGTTTTATAGGTATTGTTGTTTACCCTTGACCGCGCTTGAGGTGTTCAACATTACAAGTGGCAATATCGGATAGCGGATAGGTTTCACTAAGCAAACCTTTCACAAAGTAAAAAGAGTCTGCAGCGGTAAATAAATGACCTGCTTGAGGATATAACTTCATACCATCAACAACTACTCTCGCTTGAGCTATCACTTCCAAAGTAACATTATTAGTATCTACTGCTTTCACCACCCCAAAACGATTATCTGAAAAAGTACAGGCTATTGAACCGACCTGAACCATATATTGCTGTGCTTGCTCCCAGCTTCTATGTGTAGGGTCTGCAGTCGTTAAATCCTTACTTACTCCAGCTAATAACCAATTAGGTACTAATTCGTTGTAACTCCAATCATCACTTGGTGTATTTAAATCATTAATTTTCCAACCATCACTGGGTATTTTTGAGTCATCAAATTCCCAATCATTATCGGGAATTTTTGAATCATTATTTTGCCAATCAGTACTCGGTATTGCAGTGTTGGTAACTTGCCAATCATTACCAGGCATTGTCAAATAATCATCTTGCCATTCACTTGGGAAATTGGCGATAACATCATCCACAAACGTTGAGCTTGCTCTATCTGCAACAGGTGATATAAAACCACTTCCCGAAAAAGCTACCAATTTTTCTTCAGTAATATGTATTTCTAAATCTTCAATAAAGTCTGACAATGAATTAAAAACTAATCTTCGATTCAACATCAACGTTAGGTACCTATCTAGCACCGCTGGCGAGGTAACGCGATAATCAGCTAACGTTTCGTTGAGTAGGGTTAATCTACCGTAAAACTCAAAAAACCGACCTTCTTCGGTAAAGAAAAAACTTGTCAATTGTGTTTCTTGTTTAGCAAAATTCGAATCAAATAAACCTAGTTTTTGGCACTCTTCACCACAGGCAAATTTTTCAGCAAACTTAGGAGATAATAAATCAATTTCAGTGGTGTTAGAGTTCCGATTTAATTGAACTTTTACAATAGAGTAAGAGGTTCCCTCTGCGCTTTCATTGATTTTGACCCCGGCAGTAACGGTTAATCCCAGGTGTTTTAATTCATTGCCCGCATATCGGGCCAGCTCTTGCCATTTCACTACTTCTTTTGCATGATCTTGCCCGATATCGTTTAGAGTAGACTGACATCCAAGTAAAAATAAGCTAAGCAGTACACAAGCGTGTTTAATAGACATACTATTTAAGGTACCTGTGACCATGTGATTGCAGCCTCCATCTCAATTTCATGCGACATATCCGGACCAAATGCATTAGATATAATAATTTGACCACCAAACTTAATATCAATCCTCCCGAGTAAGCCGCTATTAACAACATACACCTGACCTGGAATAATATTAATATCATCTACATCTGAGGTGATTTTTCCAACGGGAGTAAAGGTTAAGCCATCACTATTTTCAGGGAGGCGAGTGTTAACCTGAATGCTAAAGTCAGTGTTTATAGGGGCAACAAGGCGATAATGGGCAATTGAGCCATCACTACTGCTAATGCACATTTGAGACCCTGGCAAGTCAGTCACTATGCCTGTTATATCCATTTCACAGCTACCTGTTATAGGTAAAAATTTAGAAAAATCCAACTCACTCATAATGGCCACATAAGGTGCGGGCACGGCCATAGCCATATTAGAAAATAGACAAAATAGCAGAGTTAATAGATACACGTTAAATTTTATCGCCATTCTCACTTACTCCAAACAATATCAATATACTTAGTTGCATCAACTATAAAACCATCTGTTTTAGCAGCATTTAAATACTCTCTTGCGAGCTGTTCATTCTGAAATACTTGACTGGTGACACAATAAATAGACTCACCATTAACCGCTTTTCGAATAATATGAAGTTGTTTTATTGTTGAAAAGCTCTGAGTTAATATTGTTGCACTCGCTAAAGTCTTAAATGCGCCAAATTGCACCACATAGCCTGAAGACAGGTCTTGGATAAATTCAGCTTCATCGACAATTATGCCTTGAGTGTTCAAGTTGTCAGTTGTGTTAACTTGTTCATCAGGAACACTGATAAAGCTGACAGGTGCAGCTGGGCTTACTAACACCGCAGGAGCTTGACTATCCGATTGTTGTTCTAATTCATTAGATGATTTTAGTCTAGCATTAAAAAACCTTGAGCTTTCAGTAGCCTCAGCTAACTTGTTTCTTAACTCCCTGCGTTCTTGCTCTGTGCTTTGCATCTTAATCTCTCTAAACTTAGCAAGATGCAGTGCATCAGATGAATAAGGTGCTTTCATTCCTCCTTTCGGTGGTAAATGAATTAATTTATCGTTATCCGAGTCAAGCAAAGGGGCATAATTATTTTCGTCTAATAAAACCTTAACTAACTTATTAGCACCAATCGCACCAGATTCACTTCGAGATAACTCGATGTTTGGCAACACCACAAACCCCCCTCTTAACGGACTGTCGAATTCAAAGCCACCGATTTCAGCTTGCAAGCCTTTATCGAGTAAATACTTTTTATCCACATAAACACGATATTTACCTGGTAATAAATCAACAAGACTGGTGTAACCATCGTAATCAGTTTCTGTAGTATATTCATCACCGGTAGAAATGTTGATCGCAATTAAAGGTACATTACTTAAGCTTAGAGTCTGCCCCTCATTGTTAAGTACAACAAAAAATTCTAATTCAGTGGTCAAGTAAAATGGTAAGTTAATTTTTTGTACCGAGCCGGGATGACTATAAATTAAATAGTCATTGTTAAGCGTTGTTCCGCCAGTGCTCCATTTTGCGTTTAATGCCGAAATACCGGTATTTGCGCCAAATAATCGAGCACGGCCATCGCTATTTGATTTAACACTCTCCCATTCATTTTTACCCATAAATGTGACATCAGGTAAATCATAATCTAAAACATCAGGGGTCCCATTTAATCGACGGTCTAAGTAGGTGTGCACATCTAAAGTTCCAGAATATCGGGTACTTCTGTTACTAAAGACCATTTTATGATTAAAGTGATCATAGCCAAAATTAACAGAAATTCCAGCGGTCACACGCCACTTATCTTGCGAGTTGTAATTTGTTCTTAAGGTAAGCTGGTGAGTGGGTGCTATTAGTAATAAATTATAACCCACAGTCCACCTGTTATCTTTAAAAAAGGAAGTGTTGGATACCTTAAGTGCGTGCCTATTATCCCAATCATCTTGATAGTTATAAGTTAAACTGGCCAGTATAGACTCTTTGTTAAGTTTTTTATCAGCTCTTAAATTGTAGGGTATCGAGCTAGTAAAACGAAAGTTTTGGTTGATTCGTGCCGTTAAAGTTAAGCTACCGGACAAGTTATCGCCAAGGTTTTCATTATCTCTATAGGTTATAGTGTTAGACACATTAAAATATGGCATCATAGTACTTATGCGATGCGTAGCCGTTTTAATACTGCCGAAGCCTATGTCATTCTTTTCATAACGAAGAGTATTTATCAACGAACCTGTTCGGATATTATAATCGGCTAGGATATATGAACTTTTTAGGTCTTCGTCACCAATAATCTCTTGAGTGCTCGACTTATATTGCAACGTGAAGTTATCTAAATTTGAAAAGGAGGTAGCCAAGGTAGAATTTTGCTCAAACCGTCCCTCTCTAAACGCCATTTGATTTTCGAAAAACCAACCAGGCAGGGTCACCTGATTTTTTAGTAAGAAGGACTTGTTTGCTTTATTCGTACCGTGAATGTCTTGTACATTAATGGTAGCGCCCACTTGCCAATTATCTAATAAACCTATGTTAAAATCAGCTGATATATCATCTATATCAAACTCAGATAGATCAATATCTAATAAGGAACTGTCTTGCTCGACCAAGGACATGGCAAAGGCGGTATCTCCTTGAGCTAATGAATTTTGACGGACATTCACCCGTTCAAATATTATTTCTTGTTCACCATAAGGTCCATATAACACTATTTTAAATTCGTTAGCACCATATTGAAGATGCATATCATTAAACTCCATTAAACCATCACCAGGTACTACTCTGCTCTCGAGAAAGACAGAATTATGATAAATGTCAGCTTCCCAGCCAGGTTTAGCAGTTTTGACAAAACTTGTTGTCATGTTCTCGTGTTGATTACTGATGTTGTTTGTTGAAAGCTTAAGGCCTAAGCCGCGAGAACTTCCTGCTAATAAATTTGATTTATTTACCCAAACATCCCCAAAACTGTATTTGTCCCAAATACCTAACATCTTATCTCCAGGATATTGGGGATAACGAGTGAATTCAACTCTTGAATCTGTCTTGTAAGGATTATGCGTTACTGTAATACTAGTAGAGTGGTAAGCAAGATCCGATACCGTTTGTAATACGCCGCTAAAATCTTTCTTAAAATTATCTGCTTGATACTCAAGGTTAAGATAACCAGTTGGCACTGTCGCTAATCGGTATTGATCCGGTACAGTAATAACACCAGCGTGAGTATTATTTTCTTGGTCTTGCTCTGCCAATATATAGTTATTTATTCGTCGTTGTTTTTTCTGCTTTTTGAGTGTTTTGTAGGGGAAGTCCGCTAAGTGACCTGACAAATCGAGTTTTAGGGAGTTAGTATCTATGGTTATTTTAGTCGTAAACAATTGTTCTAATACATCAGCCTGAATAAAATAAAAAACTCCATCATGAAACCATTGACCCTGACTGTTAGACTGCTGATCCAATAGCAGGTCTGTTGATTTTCCGCCAAAATCAACAGACAGGATATTGCCAATCAGGGAGTACTTAACCCTTAAACCTTCAAATAATGGCGTTAAAGCAATGTAGAACTTCTCTTGGTGTCGGTAGGCATCTACAGAAGGAAATGCTTTTTTCCTCTGATCAGTAATATCAAAGATATAAAAATCTGCCTCTTCTATGCTTATGCCCTCTAATTTAGTTAATTTTTGGCTGAATGCAACACCGGAGTAGCACAGAAATAATAGGAATAAACTAATACGTAGATACATACTTGCTCTCCTACTCTCAGAGTGATTTCACTAACTGTTCAATCAATAAATTACCACCAAATTTAGGGTCTTCTCTAAAGCGAATAATTAAAGGGAAATTTATGCTTTTAGTGATAGGCAATATGACTTGTTTTGTTGGGCTTTCACTGTATATAGACATTTGTTTTTTAGATGCCAATATTTGTCCAGAGCTTTTATCTATTATCTCTAAATCACCTGTAATAGATCGCTTACCTACTATTTTAATAGTTACCTCAACTTGTTTGTCTGACACATTGATAGAGTCAAAAACGGCACTTATTTTAATCTCACCTGTCCTAACTATTACAGGCACATTATGTACGATTACAGGCTCTATCGTTACCTGCTTGTCACTATTACTTATTGTTTTTTTACACCTAATTGCTAATAATCCTTTATATTCGCCATCCTCTAAGCCTGGGCGTCGTCTATACAATAATTTAATATTTTGATGAAGCTTTGGACTAACCTCAAAACGTCTAGGAGCAAAGCGGATCATTTTTGCAGCACTATCTACAGCAATTTGGTTTTTGGGTAAAAACTGCATAAACCCGTTAGCATCAATAACAGTATCCTTTATACTTAGGCTACAGGTCTGACTTTCACTTTCCATATTAAGTACATATATAGACGCAGTGTCACTTTGTGGCGATAGATATAACCGTGTTGTGCTTATTGAAACGGCATTGACTTTAAGAGTAACTAACAGAAAAGAAGTGAGTAATATTACCAAGCTAATCTTATTCATTGAATTGTTCATTATTTAGCTCCTTTCATAGGTAACTCAAATGACTTTGTGCCACCATATTGGTTATTTTCTTGAAACACTATCTTCGTGTTGGTATCGTGAAATTCTCCTAGATCGAATGCAAACTCTTTGTAAATCATATCAGGATAAATAACCACATTTCGTTGAAACGTCTTTAACTCTGTACCATTAGCTGTAACTAAATAGATATCACCATAAAAAGATCGGTTACCTGCATGTAGAGCCTTAAAAGATACTGAACTACCCTGTTGCTTAATATTGACAAAGGATAAGTTAACATCGAACTTATTTAATGTTGCGGTGCGGATCACCAAAGGTACAGAATGGATTATATTTGGCGTGAAACTTATCCCCACTTTTTGCTGTTCATCTTCTATTGTTGAGCAAGTAAAATTTGCATACGAGCGGTGCTCAGCAGTTTTGTCATTTATTTGACGACGATAGTTAAAAGTAACATATTGAAATGATTTAGGCTGGATGATGAACTTACGTGGAGAGTAACGGATTCTGTTTAAGGTAGTTTTAGAGCGTTCTGCTTGTTCGGCTTCAGTTAATTTAACTACTTGCCCATTTTCTTTATATAAGCGGTAAGAAAATGACACTTCACACTGTTCAGGGAAGGTTGAACGGTTCTTAACTATAAATTTATCTTGAGGATTTTTATTATCTAAGTAAATTCGATACGTGCCTAGTGAAGCAGCATCTGCCTTAACAACAGTTAGAGCTATCCAAAGGATAGCTATTGAACATTTTTTCATATTGACCTCTAAGCATCTCGTTATTGTATGAGTTACAATAATGAGATGCAAAAAGAATACCAATATTTTCTATGATAGTAATCCTATTGATAAGTAACTTCTATGTTGAAGTCAGCATTATAAAGTTGACCTGACGTTAAAGGTGCTTGGTTAGTAATTGTTCCCGCTACAATAATTCTATTTGTACCGGCGAGAGTGTAAGCATTTATCGAGGTTGATGCTGTACCATTTGAACCAGTACCTACGGCAACAGGAACTCTCGCATCGCCGCCTACATCTATTAAATTACCAACGGGTGCAAAAGAAATATCGCCAGGTGTCCCAAGGGTTAAGTTTACTGTAATATCGGCACCAGAAAAAGAAGTAATGGTATATACACCTGGTTGACCTGTGCCAGTACAATTGACGGATAAATTCCCACCGCCTGCTGAACCTGATCCAACAACAAAACCTTCATCAGCGACTGCTATATTAGGGCCAGCCAATACATCCATAGTACAAGTGTCAGCTTGAGATAAACTTAGCACATCACCAAAATCCATTGGTGTGTCTTCTGTAACCACTATTATAGGAAGCGTGCTAAAAGTTAACGTTGCAGTAATATCTGTTGCGTAGACACCCGATGCCATTGGAACTAATAACAAAGGTAGCATTTTTGTAATATTTTTAAATTTTTTCATAAAATCATCTCTACTCGTATGTAATGGTAACAAGGATTGGGTCTGAAACACTAACACCTTGTGCGATACCCGGCGCGTCTATGGTTATTGTTCCTGCTAAAATCATACGGGTTTTCCCTGTAGCAAGCGCATAAGCAGTAGCACCGGTAGGTATTTCTGAAACGTTTGCCGTCTGCACCAGAGACATACCTATGCCATTCACTATACTAGAGGACCCGAAATCTTTACAGAGGTCAGCTGTTGTTGCTTGGTCGAAATCCACAACACAGCTCTCAGCACCTGGTGTATAAGTATATCCAGCGCCCGTGACATCTTGCACTTCAACGCTTACAGTGGAGCCTGCTACACCATCAATTTCAATGATCATTGCGGCACCATCTGTTGAACTTGTAAGGCATGCATTCCCGGAAATATCACCGAAGGTAGTCCCGGCATTATCTGTTCCTGTAGGTGCAAGATCTACTCGTAAGTCAGCTTCAGGAATGTCAGATTTACCAACAATAGTACAAGTATCGGTAATTTTATTACCTTTGATATTCGCTCCAAAACCTAATGTGGTAAAATTGGCTACTGGTGCAGCAACTACGTCAGGAATGCCCGTTGCACTGATAATAAAGTTTTCAGCACTAGCGTTGAAGGCATTACATGCGCCGAATAGTAAAGCACCTGCTAGTAGCGTTTTTTTAAATCTTTGTGTTGGTTGCATAACAACCCTCCTAATTCTTAAAAGTTAGTAATGACCCTGAAAGAAAAATCCTATATTTTCCATCCATGGTAAGTGTATCGACATGTTTTCGATTACCTTTAGTATTATTTAATATAATTATTACCTTCTTTATGTTCTGTTTAATATTTACAGGTTTAACAATGGTTTATGGCTATAAAATTATTACTTATCACTATGGTGTTTTTGTAATAAGTAACCCCTAAGTGGCTAACGGCTGTGACAAATTAAACCCAGAAGCCTTTATCTACTGCCTGACATTATTGTCGATAGCCTGCGTGTTTTTACTATCCAGCAAAGAGAGCTAAAGGTGTTATTCATCGGGATCTTCTTATCCTAGAACTTTTAACTCGTATTGCATTTGCACCAGACTTATCACTTTATAAGCAACTTCAATGCCAGTAGCTAATAAATGTTCGCCAAGGATTCCTCACTAATGGCCATTTTTTTCTGGCCCGCCATTAAATAGGGCCGTGTGGCATAACTACCATCATTACTGCAATAACAATGATCCTGTGAATATATCGAAAGCTCAGTCCGCTGTGAGTTGGCTGAATGAGGAACAAAACATGAGCAGCGGCAACTGAATAAACGAATAATTGCCACTGTGCGGTAACACTTCGCCCTCTGCATTGGGCTTGTATAAAAAGCTTCAAAGATATTGCTAGCTCACCAGCTCCATATATCACTAAAACATATGGCTAGTACGCGATTAAATATCTAGGAAAATATAGCTGACACCCCTTTTAATGGAACTAAACAAAAACTTCAACTATGCTTGTTTAATCAGCAATAAAACCAGTTGAGGTCACTATGGCAACGGCAAGAAAACAGCAAGTCAGTTTAATTGATACCTGTTATTATCACTGTATTTCCCGCTGTGTTCGTCGTGCTTTTTTATGTGGCGAAGATAAAGTCACAGGGCAAAGCTTTGAGCACAGGCGCGGTTGGGTTGAAGATAAACTATTAGCGTTAAGCCAAACCTTTGCTATTGATGTATGTGCTTACGCGGTAATGAGCAATCATACTCATCTTGTGTTACATGTTGATGTTGAGCAAGCCAAAGCATGGTCAATGCATCAAGTTGTTAGCCGTTGGCATCAATTATTTAAAGGCACATTAATCACGCAACAATACTTACGCGGCGAAAAACTGATTAAACCTCTGCAACAAGTAGTGGAAGAAACCGCAGAGGTGTATCGAGCAAGGTTAATTGATATCAGCTGGTTTATGCGCATTCTAAATGAAAGCATTGCCGTACAAGCCAACAAAGAAGATAAATGCACCGGCAGATTCTGGGAAGGTCGTTTTAAATCCCAAGCCTTATTAGATGAAGCCGCTGTTATCGCCTGTATGGCGTATGTTGATTTAAACCCAATAAGAGCCAACATAGCGGCAACCCCTGAAACATCTAACCACACCAGTATTCAACAACGTATTCATTCAGCCAAACAAGAAAAACAACCGAAAGTGCTTTTCCCTTTTATTGGTAATCCAAGACAAAACGCGCCTAAAGGCTTAGCGTTTGAGCTAAAAGAGTATATTGAATTAGTTGATTTAACAGGTCGTTGCATTAGAGAAGACAAATGCGGTTACATTGACAATAATCTACCCCACATACTATTGCGATTAAACATCAGTACTGAAAACTGGTTAGTATTAACCACGCAATTTAGAACATTATTTCATGGCGCGGTGGGTAATCCCGAAGCGTTAACTGAGTTTTGTCAGCATCAACACCTTAAAAAACGTGCGGCAGTCTCTGTTTGCCAAAAACTATTCGCTTAGCGTTACTTCATAACAAAAAATCATAATGAATTAAGCTGATTTTTGAGTATTAAGGCTTAAGCATGACTGAAATTTACCGAGCAGCTAAATTTATCCTTAAAAGCCAACAATTCATTTTTTTTAACGTTAAAACCCGCAATCACAGGTGGTTTTAATGATGAAGATTTAATTGCTTGTGATAATCCATGGTAACTATTTTAAGAGGGATGTCTTTTGTTTTTATCAATATATTCCATAAATATAGGGAGTTCTGTCGATTAAATTCCATATATATGTAGAATTTATTGTGGTTGATTCCATGTATATGTGGAATTTTATGTTGGTATTAGCTGGCCAACTAAAACTATCTACATATGAAAGGTACATTATCAATAGAAAGTCGAAGGTTCTTGGTTTTATTGTTGGCTTAATTAACGTAAATTAAACGTAATAATTAGCTTATTATAATTAAGGTGATATCGTTATATCGTATTGATAATGCTATTAGTTTAAATGATTTGTACTACCAACAAATTCACATGAAGGGGCATCGAGCTATATAAAATAAATGGGGCAGAGTAAAATAAATTAATAAAGCCCCATACTGACTGGAAACTTAACCTTCTCTACTTAGTTAATAAGTAGATAAGGTTTCTGCTTGGTTTATTTTTCAAAATAAATAAGATTCTTTCACAATAGATAAGAATGGTTGCAAGAGAAGTGAGATCGGTTTTCATTTTGGCGGCGAAAGATCAATTGGCAAGCTTCTAGCGGTACGTTGGCAATTTTTGAATGCTTTGCTGCCAAAAGCCCCTTGGCCGAGTGGCTATGCTGGGTGGAATCTACAGATAGCTTTTCCCATAGCGAAATTCACCATATTGCTTTTAAGTATCAAGGGTTACAGCCCCACAAACAATAGGGTTGTCTTCTAGGCCATCAATAAATACAAATGCTTTTGAATTCACTCCAATACCACGTTCAATAGATGATATTGTTGTATGACTTACACCCACCCGTTTTCCAATTTACCAATTGATTTTAGTAAGTAATCTGTGTTGTTATGCATTTTATTTAAATCATTAGATGCTAATGCGTTATATCTAAAGCACTAGCTAGCATCATTTTTACAGGCTTACTAAGCTTCTTAGCTCGTTGTTTTTCTTCTTTATTGCTCCGCTAGTAATAGACATATTAGCCCTAAATATTTTTGCCAACATGAGAAAAGTGCTTTTATGACTTTTACCCATACGTTTACCCATACGTTTACCCGTAGTCGAGTTGGTTTATTATTGTACAGAGTTGTTTGTATTTGTATGAGGGGGGTAATGCACATGTGCCGTGTACCGGAGTTCTCATTGGATTTAAGACAGAAAAAAACCGCAACTTGTAAAAAAAGTAGCGGTTTTTTTCATAGACGCTGGTCTGTCTATGGCCAAATCTAAAAGTTACTAGGTATAACTAAGAGGTTAAAACGGTCTTTATTTGGTGAAGCGGGGGACATCTGTTTTGGATTTTTATCTCTTTGTTTTTTATACCTATAACTATTTTGTGTTTTATTGTTGGTACTAAAAACAAAAGCTACATCAAAGATGTAATTTCCAGTAACTTTATAATTTAATAATTCACTTCTTTATTTTTACTTGTTTAACGCCATCACTTTTTATCAATCGATGTCTTAAAGTATTCACATATTTTATTAACTTTATTGACCCGCTTACTAGAAAATATATTATGCAGTCTTCTTTCTAAAGATGGTGCATCATCTGATGGAATCAAGGCATGTACATCAAATAAGAAGGGCACTGATGCATTACTCAATTCTCTGACTCGATCCATAGGTTAAATTCTTCTTGTCATTCCTATTTTATATTTTTACTTTGGTAATAAGCGTGAAGATGATATTGGATTTTGCACAACCTGATCAATATAACAATGCTGTATCAATCGAATAATTGATTACGACAATACTATACCCGTTAACATTCAAGATGCATGTTTCAGAGTGTTTGAGCAATTTCAATTCAAGGCATATCAATGTAGCCATGGTTATTCCATGACAAATTGATGTAACGATGAAGTGATGTTACTCAAGCACTTCTGCGATGGGTTTTAAATGACTTTATGGGGCGTTAAAGAACAAAAATATAGAGTGACTATGTTTACGTTCTTCTCCTTGCCTAAAGTCATTTTAATTCCCACTGAAATCGAGCACTTTGAATGATAACGGGTATATATATATCTTTCGAATAATTCGAATAGTTGACATTGTTTCGAATATTGCGAATAATAGACGTATATGTGAAATACCGATATTTAAGTGAGAATTAAAATGGAAACATTCCAAACATTACCTAGTGCTGAAGAAGCAGCTTTAGCTAAAGCTTCTAGCCAAGAGCTATCTGCGATACTTCCTGTTGATGGTCTCGCAAGTACCTTTAATATCACATCTGCTGATGGAGTGGTTCACAATGTAACTATACCTGCTGGGGCCTTAAAATTGATGGTCGAGGTGCTTACACAATTAGGCCAAGGAAATGTTGTGAATATTACCCCTATTCACGCAGAGTTAACAACTCAAGAAGGTGCAGATATATTGAATATATCAAGACCTACTTTTATCAAGTTACTTGATGCTGGTGAGATCCCGCACAGCCGGACAGGAAATCGCCGCAAGGTAGCCTTTACTGATATCGTTAAATACAAAGATGACCTTGAGATTAAACGATTAGAATCTTTAAACGCTCTTTCTGAATTAGATCAATTAATGGGTGGTATGGGTTATTAATGTCAAATTATACCGTTCTCTTTGATGCTTGTGTTATGTACCCGGCGCCTTTACGCAGTTATTTAATGTACCTAGCAAATACAGGCTTATTTCGGGCGAAATGGTCGGAACAAATTCATGATGAATGGATTAGAAACTTACTAAAAAATAATACCTCTATAAAACCTGAGCAGCTTCAACGTGTCAGACAGTTAATGAATGAAAATGTTTTGGATTCAGTTGTTGAAGGTTATGAACCACTAATTGATGGGCTTGAGTTACCTGATGTAGATGATCGTCATGTCTTGGCAGCCGCAATACAAGGAAACGCAGAGACAATTGTAACTTTCAACCTCAAAGATTTTCCTAATGCATATCTCGATCAGTTCGACATAAGAGCGATACATCCTGATGAATTCCTATCTGACTTATACTCAATTGACGCAGGCTCAATTTTAAGGGCAGCACAAAATCATATCAACAGTATGAAAAGACCACCCTTTACTGCAACAGAGTATTTAGACTGTTTACAGAAACAAAAATTGCCCAATTTCGTATCTTTACTTCGACCCATGGCATCACTGATAAAGGCCTGTTAGTCTGATTTCTTATAAACCCATTTCATACCGCCGCTACTTTAGCTGCTCTTTTGTTCAAATTGATATAACTCGCTTAAATAGCCTATATGGTATGTGGCCATCAATGGGATAATGAAAGTATTTACCTTCAAATTATAATACAAGCTAAAATCAAACGTGATATTCTCGCCAAAGTTAGAGTCAACTTGGCCTGTTCTATATGTGATTTCGATTCCAAACTTATTTACGCCACTCTTGCCTTTAACTTTCCCGAAGTCAGTTCTTAAACCTATTTTTGTTCCCTGGTAATCGGTTAATTTATCCCATGTCGATTCATCTTCAATCCAAACAAAATCTTCTTCTATCCCAAAAGTAAACGTTCTCAATTTTATCTCGGTGTTAAAACACTAAAAAGTATAACGACACGCTTCAACTGACACATTACTCGGGTTAAATCGATATAAAGCACCTAATCCCATAAAGTTAGATGCTCTGGATATGCTCTCTTTAGCAATATCAAATGCTACAGTTGTTGTCATTCCATCTGATTTGTTTCTTTCATAAATATCATTTGCTTGGCTGTGTAGTGTTTCTATACTCGTTACATCTTGCGCGTTTGATTCATGTTCCAGCGATATCCTGTATTCTAAAACACCTTTATCCTTGTCAAAACGATACACATAATTGAAAGCAGGATTATATCTTCTGTTTTCTACAGGCCCAAAATAACTGTACCACTACAAAATGTTTGCCATATTTTCTAATCCGAACACTCCATTTTACCGTATGAGCTAACGTCTCCCCATATCGCAGGCATAAAAAAACCGCAACTTGTAAAAAGGAGCTGTTTTTTCATAGACGCTGGTCTGTCTATCGCCAAATCTAAACTTTACTAGGTATAATTAACAGACTAAAAAGTTCACTTGTCTACCTTAATTACTGCAACCCTGTAAAGTAAACTCAAAGCCATTCAAGCTAATCACTGCATTTTTCTCGATTGGCATTTTATCATAGACAATTTGTTGGTTTATCATAACTAGCTTACTTTCATCAAGATTACTCTCATTAAGACTATTTTTATCAGGGTTTTGCTTTGGTCTAATGTAAAAGCCATTTTGATAAATTAAGTAAGCGACTATGTTTGCTTGATTTTTGTTATGCCCTAGCTCAATACCATCATTGTTAATACTTAGTGAAATTTCATTGCCGAGTAAAACCCAGCGAGAAAGCAGATCGATATCCATCGATGGCCATGCAGTTTTAGTGTATTTGGAGTCAACAAGCTGGGCAGGGCTAGTGTTTAGCTGCATCATTAAGGATGGTGAGGTATCTGATGTAACGCTTAGCTGCAATTGGCAAAGTGATAGCTTTTCGGCACTTTCACCAGCACCTAGCGTTAATTGAGCATCTTCATTAATAAGAACTTTCTGTTGCGAAGTTAGTTGAGTTTTATTAAAAAAACTGCCATTGGTACTTTGTTGGTTCTCAAGATAAAAGTTATTGTTTTTGCATGAAAAAACACATTGCTTACCACTACGTGATAACTGTTTATACCCAATAGCAAATGAGTTGTTAGGGTCTGCAATAGTGCGGCCTACTGCTAATGTTACAGAGTTAAATAAGTAGTAATGTGCCAAAGCACCTTGACCGATTACAGCGCCTTTAATAGGGTGAATATGTTGTTCTATCTTGGTACGTATTTCGTTAAGTTTGATTAGTTTTTTGTTTGTCAGTCCAATGGACGAAGGGTGATGAATGCATTTGTCGATAAGGCTATAGGCTTTATAATAAGCCTTATCCTCAAAAGCCTGTACCGCTAACTTAAACGTCGCCTTTATTAGCGATTCATTAATGTTTCCGCTTGAATTCTCACTTAAATCCTTCGTTTCAATAAGTAAATCAATGGCTTCTTCAGGTATATTGGCATGTTTGCGCTTTAACTTTATTAAGTAAGCTATAAGAAGTAATGATAGTAATACAGTGACGGCAACAACATAATAAAAGTAATAAGGTGAATTTGTACGAACAAAAGCTAATGTTCTGGCACTACTGTGTGATTTTTTTACCTTAAGGCCTAACTTAGCAAAGCTTTTATGCAATGCCACCTCAAGCTCATCCCTAGGAAGGTAAGAACTATAAACATATTGTCGAGTACTGGTTTGATGCCAGTCCTCACCTTTGGAGCTAAACTCTTCTAACAAGTTAGCCGATATAAAGCCATTAAGTTCTTTCAACTCAGTGTGTATCAATACTAACTCTTCAGCTAAGAAGTCTTTAAGGTTTAGTTCAAATTGATAACGACGAGGTAAGTTCTTTAGCTTTACCACTAAAATAGCGCCCATATCTTGCGCTAACTTGCGGGCATTATTGGCAAACCATTGAGAAAGACATTGTTGCCCACAGTTGAGAGTATCATTTGAAAATTCACCAAATTCATTATGCGTTTCAATGCGTTTTTTAGAGTCTAAATCAACTAAATGAGCCGATAATTCATACCGCCATCGACTCTTTGAATCACTACCTAGTTGATTTACTTCTAAATTAAAACGAATGGCTAAGTTTACTTGCTCTTTATTTAATTCAATGAGTGCTTGTTCAGTAATCTGATGCGATCCCAGTAAAAGTGTCTTATCGGCTACTTCAAAATTTTCAGCTATAAGCTGTTCACTGATGGTTTTTTCAATTAATAGGTAGGCAAGCTTTAAGTTGTTATTGATTTGATGAGGCGCTTTGCTTAGTAATAAAATTTGCCATGTTTGTTGTGCCTGTCTTTTATTAATAATACTATTTTTTGTCTCTTTTAATGGTGTTGTTGGATGTTCATTTTGAGAAACAAAAAAAGCAATGATGGATAGCACCAATACTATAAAAATAGCTAGGTTTATAAAATTAGCTTTGCGGTAAGGTGATTTGTTTTTAACACTCTCAGTATTGGCCTTAGTCTTGCCTTTACTATTGGTTAAGGGCTGTAAACTTGTCGATGAAGGTAATAGTAAAAGGGCTTGTTCTATGGTGTTAATTAATTGGGTATTGGTCGCTAGGTCTTTATTAATGTCTTTGGCATTGCTATGAGGTACTAAAAATGAAGTTTTCACCTTCATTTTACCCCACAGTGTTATTTGCTTTGCTGCTAAGCTTTGTTTAAGTGTTACTTCTTCAACATGATGAATTTTTCTGCTAGTGGTATTAATTTCACCCGTTGCACAAATCACCTGATCGCCAGGGTTAACTTGTCCATTACCTAATATTTGTTGACTGTGAGCGGCATGAGCTAAATAAAAAGCCAGTTGCCAACTATTACCCTGATCAATACGTTTAGCTATATTCATTCTATAGCTACAGGCACCAAAATCTTGTTGAATAATGCCAGCGCCTTTTTTTACAAAGCTATGGTAGGCGCTACTAATATTTGCCGTTGTAGAAGTGCCATTCACTGAAACAATGGAACTTATATCCGCATCATCGATAGTGGTTATATTTTGTATGGCGACTAACCCTTGGGTTGTCGCAACAAAAATATGTAATTTCATCAGTGTTATGTTTTTCCTGTGTTTACATTTATGAGAAAACAATGCATTAAACTTGTATGAGCCGCGGCTTACATTAAATATAACGCGCTATTAGCATCTACGAGTAATTTAAACTGTTTGTCTTCATCTTCCATGAGTAACTGACTACGTCCATCATCTATGGCTGGAAAGTACAAACAATCTACTTGTTTGTTATTTGTTATATGCACAGCCAAGGTATCAGTTAAGTGATGCTCCGCCGGATGGTTTATTGTTAAAATAACATACACTTGGCTTGGCTGGGTTTTATCTCGTTTGAATTTTATCGAAAATTGCTCAGTTACTCTTTCTACTAAGCTTTCACCTGAACTTGCCGCAACCTGTAACCCCGATTGTGCAAAGGTTAATTGCTTAATTAACTGCAGGTATATTCTTCGTAAGTTTATATCGGCATTGATTTTTTTTATTAGCTGCGGGCTACGTTTAACAATATGTGTTTGGCTGTTACCTTTTATTAATTGAACAATATCATTAAACAGCAGCGGACTACTGATTTCATTTCTATCATGTCGCGGCCCTTTAACAAGTGCGCTGTAAGCAGTTCCAACACAAAATAATTGCTCGGCTAATTGTTGCTGTCTTTCTGATTGATTATTCGTGCCCATTTGTTTCTCCATAGAGTAAAGAAAATATACCTTTGAATATGGAAGTATCAGAGCAATAATTCCCATCACACTCTATCGAAGTTAACCAATGTTTTGTCAATGTACCAAGAGATGACTGAATTATATGCTGACAATGTATTAAACCATCATAGCCCTCTTGATATGTATCCAGTGCATCTAGCGTGGGGAGTTGTTGAAAGCCCTCCTTATTATTGGCGTTAAACGCAGATTTACAGGCTTGTAGCGCCTGTTTAAGTTCGAGTGACTGCATTAGTAGTGTTTTACTCTGAGTAAACAGTATTTTATTGATATTTTTTGTTGTGCCATCCACAGAGGTTGCTGTTATCTCGTTCATCTTTTGTTCAAACCAATGTCTAATTTTTTTTGCTTCTGATTGAGGTAAAAGTTCTAAGCTAAAGCCCAGATATCGGCTGTCTTGATGGCTATAGAAAATATAATTGATTGCCATTATTACCTGAGTAATCAGCTGTTGCAGTGTGATTGTTTTTTGCTGGTACTGAAGATAGCTTTGTTGGGGAAGTTCAGCTAGTTTTTGCTGGACAACAGCCGGTGATTTTCTTTTGGCCTGTACTAACGCGGCTTGCCATTGACCAAAAATAGCTAAGCGTACAAAGGATAATGTTAATGTTTTACTAAGCGGATGTTTTTCAACAAGTGGCTCAATAAAGTGCCATTGTGCTTTGGTTAAAAATTTTGGCTCCTGACATAACCAAGCATAATCTTGAGTGTCAATTGAATGAATTGATAATATCTCTTGGATAACATCTGGGGAATATTCACCTGCCTGTGTATTTAAACCAATGGTCTCAGCATGATCTAATGCCAGTGTTTGTTTTGCTTGTTGTATTGCTTGATACACATCAATGAGGTCATAAAGTGCTGAAGCATAAAGCTTATACCCTGGTGATGTATTATCAAATACGGCATATTGCCAAAAAGACAATACGGTGTCGTCATTGAGTACACTTGTATTAACTGCCCCTTTTTCACGGCTGTTTTTTTCTAACCATTGGCTGACATAGCGGAAACGTCTTTGTTGTTGAGCGGGGATCAAATGTTCAGCAAGAAATTGATAGAGTTGTTTTTGTAAATCAGAAGACAGCTTTTTTATTGCCTGCTCATTTTGGCTGCCTTTAAGTTGTTGCTCTATTACCGTTAATTGCTCAGGGGCAAGTGTAATAATTATTTCTAGTAAAACTGCTAGTACTCCTATTCTGGTAGGAGAAATTTGAAAAACTTGCTTGGCAAAGGTCAAGACTAATGCTGTTTCACTTAGGCGTATATTACTATTGTTAGTCGGATTAGTCGGATTAGTCGGATTAGTCTGATTGGTCTGGTGTGGTTGCTCGAAGGCTTGCCTAAATCGTGCTGGGGTAATACTTTCATTAACCCAAAAGAATTCAAGTAATGGTGCATTGGCGATAGTTTTTGTCGGATGGTTAACAACAGCCCAAGCCAAATAACTTAGCTCTAAACAGACCTTGCCATAATTACGGCAAACTAAATATTGAGCCATTTTGTTAACATCGGCCAAACGAAATTTTTTATCTGAAAGGCCTGGCGTGTCCCTGAGGCTATCAATGAATACATTAAAAGATTCGCTTACACCATACCGTGTTATTTTGGAGCTGAGGCTAGCAGTCATAACAGTTGTTAATAGTTTTATTATGTCTCAATTTAAACATTTTTTACTGTTTAATCAATGATATTAAATGACATGCCTATGTAGTTGGCTCAGGAGTTCACTAATTTCGTCATCTTCGAAGTGTTTTGTCGAAGATCCATTATCTTTAAGTTTGGATTCCCGCCAAAACACCGCGGGAATGACATACTCTTTCAATATGGTCTCTTTCCTGATTGATCTATATAGGCATATTAAACAATCATCATAATGATATTGCAGGTCTTATTTTTCACCAAATCTTATGCAGAAGGTAAACATTGTTTTTCTATTAACTGCCAGTCTTTATCAACCTGACGACCGTTTAAGCTGATGTTTGTTAACATTAAGCGTCGATTATTATATTTATAATGTGCTCGTACACTTCTTAAGGGCTCACCGTTAAGTTGCTTGTTAATCAGTGTGGAAAGTTGCCAATCAACTACCTTAGGGAATAAACGAACGGGAGTGCCTGCTAAATTGTATTGTTGTAACCAGTGGCGCTCTTGGTTAGTCAATTGCCCTTGTGCTATACGCAGCCATTGACTTGTTTGTTGTTTTTTATGGGCATTACTTTGGTGATAAGCCGTGTTAGCAAGGAAGACTTTTTGGTTATTTAACACACCAAACCTCATGCCGACACACTGATATAAAAAGCTGAAAATATCTTTTCTTGCGGCCTTTTGGTTTGGCCATGCAAGTTCTATATCGATGGAGTCATCTGAAATAAGTTGTTGATATATATTCGACACACTCTTCATTGTTGCCTTGTTAGGCTGTTTGGCAGAGGGCACTCTCTGCTTTACTAATGCGCTTTGCTCAGTTTCTTTAATTATAGGTTTGACGATAGGTTTAACGATACGTTTATCGCTTGCCTTATCGCTTGCTTTGACCGTACTGATATTTTTATATTTATCCTCATTCACTGGATTCACGGGCATAAATGGCTTTGGCTGTTTCGGTAGCTCAGGTGCTTCAGGTAAATCAACCTTGGTGAATACCAGCGATTGCTCTTTGTGGTTTACCGCCGTTGTTAACTTTTCTTTTAACAACTTTTCCTTTGGTAGTGCTACTTTTTTTAAAGGTATTGAGGGCTGAATCCTCACTGCCTTTTTTAATACACTTTCTTGCCAATGATTAATATTCCATAAGCTAAACACACAATAAGCAATGAGTGTGATTGTGGCTATGGTTATGGTCAGCACTATGAGCTTATTTGAATATGAAGCGTTAATTTCTTGCATAGTGGACACCTGCATTACTGACGAGTTTAGCTTATTATTTAGCTTTTTATTTTGTGAGTGCATGCAGTGAAGTTCTATTCATACGTTCAGCTAAATCTTGCAAATACGCTTGGCGCTTAATTGCTTGTTGTTTAGCTGACACCTCTACTGCAATGTCGGTATTGTCTATTTCAGTATCGGTATTGATTTTTGTACTGGTATTACTTTCGATATGGCTATTGGCAGAGGCTAATAATTGAGGCTCAGTAGTTGTCTCGGTTAATATCGTCTCACTGGCTATATTTTGAGTTTGCACCGTTAACTGTTTGGTGAGTAGTACTTGCTCTTTGTTTTGCATAATAGCTAAGTTGATTTTATCTTCTTGTACATCAAACTGCTCTTGCAGAGTCGCGAGTTGGTTTTCTAAATTAGTTATACGGTTGTTTTGCTTTATTAAAAGCTCACTCTTAAATTGCTCAAGTCTTTGGTCTACATCACTCAAAACGGTTTCTGCAGCTTGTTCTATTTGCTGTTTTGGCATAAAACTTGATAATTTTTCTAGTGAATTTTGTGGCAAAAACAGATAAATAACGGCAAGCAATACCGCAATGGAAAATAAAGTCTTCATGTATATATTCCTTCTATTCGTTTAAGTGTTTTGATTACTGAATTCGGCAGTAATCTTTTGATATTTAATGCTGATTAAAGCACGGATGACAGTGGCAGTAGGCAAGCCGATAACCGTCGTCATGAACGCCATAGAAAATTGTTTTGTTAACCCTGATACGATTAGTTGTATATTTTCAGGGCTCAAGGGCTGTTCTGATAAAGTTCCAATGCCTAAACTGATGCCGAGCAAGGTAAAGGTTAGCGCCAATGTTGCAATAGCATTACCTGCTTGTAAGCCAACTTCTTGCCAATATTTAGCTGATTCTTGCTGCTTTAATTGCACTATGGCATAAGTGCCTGCCGCGACTAAGGAAGCATATATAACAATGAATACAGAGCTAAAAAATCGATCTAACCAGAAGAATAGTTCGCTTAACGGTAAGTCAGTAACATAACTTACTAATGCTAATGAAATGATGGCGAAGCCAATAATCGGCATCATGATTGGCTTCTTATTGCTCATGCTTTTCATTTTGGCAGCGATATCTTGGTTGTTATTTATATCAAAAAAGGAAGCCATTAGCGTGCTCCTGCTCTACTTTTTTCAATGCTTTTATTGGTTATGTTTAATGTATGTAACCAATGCGCCATAGGTGATTTTTTACTTTCACTTCCTGCATGCACTAAAAAAGTGAGGTCGTAATTTTGAAAGGCGTTTTTTGCCATAATACTGTTGCTTGCCGCAATGCGATCATCACGTAATACCATGCGCTCCATATCAACTAAGCGTTTAATCAACTTGTTGGTGTTTTGTTCTCGTTGATAAGCTTCTAACTTAGTGGTTGTTAAGTTATCAAGTAATACCGCACGCTGGCGCTCTAGGTTTTCTAGGGTAAAGAGCATATTTTGTTTTGCATTAACGTTACTTGCTAAGCAGGTAACACCTATCAAAGCGATTAATGTTTTGCTGAAATTTGTCATTATTTACTCCTGATAAAATAAAGTGGTTACTGCTGATGGCTTGTTGGTTTCACTCATTAACTCATTGTCAGTGTCTTCGCCATAAGCAACTTCGTACTCAAGTGCTTGGGCATCAAGGGCAACTAATTTGGCCATATAACTTAACATCAGTGTTTCTTGGTCTAACAGTGATTGTTCGGTTGAAACGCTCATTAATAGCTGGCGCAAGTATTCTTCAGACGTTATATCAATCCCGTTCATTTGTGGTGATTGGTTTGCTTGATGGCGGCTTATGGCCATTTTTAGGTTTTCAATTTGGCTAAGGTTTTTGCTGTATTTGTCGGTATAAGGTGACGATTTTTCTATACCAAGGTGCATTAAAGATTGGTCAACTTGCTCAATAACTTTCTCCATTCGTTGTCGAGCAGCAACCTGTGCTTGCTGAATTTTATAGGTCTCACTATTATTCATTTTTCCTGATTGAAGTCTCAGCTTATCCAGCACACTTTTGTATAAGGTTTGTTTCTTTTCAAGCGCACTTTGGTGCAGGTTATGGCTTTCTTGTAATGCATCTAAGTAGTCAGATTTATACTGCAATAATTCAAAACGTTGATTTTGAACTGCTTGCCCTTCAAGCTCAGGCATTAGTTCAATAATTGATTTAATCATGCTAACGCCATCTTGCATTTCTACATCAAGCTCTATCATGCGTGTTGCCATTGCTGATGCTTGAAAGTCTTTTTGAATACGCTTTTCAATAATATTTGCCGGTAGTTTAATTAATTTATCACTGGCTAAGGGTTTCCAATCGGAAGAAACGCCCCCAAATTGAGTATCGTTAGCAAGTACTACCTGGCTACTTAAAATTAATACAGCAGCTAAGCTGAATGATTTTATCAGTAGTGAGCAGGCTAAATTAAGTTGCTTGTACTTGTTTGAATTTGTTTTAGTTTTGGCTCTAATTATATTTATAGTCATGGATTTCATATGATCCTCCTAATGGTTTAACCAATAATATTTACGTTCAATTTCATCTCTTAATACTCGGCTTATATTTAGTGAGCTGAGCTGTGATGAATGCATAGGTCCAACAGAGAGTAATACTGTGGCAGTGTCTAGAAAGGAGGTGTAGTCTTCAAAGTAGAGATCCTGGCTTGGGTAAATACGTTTGAACCGTTCGACTTCTTTGTTTGCGGTAATGACATCGCCTGATTTAATATAGTTTAGGGTTGCTGCTGCCATCATTTTCATAATAACCAGTTCGTGTTCATCAGTACGGTTATAGTTGGTGGTAAGTGCTGTGCTAATACAAAGGTGTAACGCTTTGGCGGCTGCTAAATATTGTGCATTAGAGGCTGTTGACTCTGCATGGCTTGCCATATTCTGAGCATGGCTTTGACATTCAATGTCCGTTTGCAGGGCAATGAAATTACCATTACTAGTATGACTATTTGAATTATCTGCTTGTTGTGATGTTGAGGAACATGCCGATAGTGTGATTGCAAAAAATACACATATGGTTAACTTTTTATTTGCTATGTTGGTAAAAAAGCGTTGCTTGGAGGTCATAACCCGATCCCTTTTAAAAGGTCATTATTTAGTTAATAAGGGTTATGAAAAGGTGTGAGGAATTTTTAGGAATAAATACTGAAAAGTAATAAACTAATTTGTATTTATTTGTAGGCGTTTGATCTTAGGGGTAATATTTTTTGTTAACATGCCTATGTAGTGAACTCCGGAGCTCGTTATAAAAGTCATGCCTGAGTCATGTGCATAGGCACGTTTGTTAATTACTTTCTGAGTTAATAACTAAGCGAAAACCTTTAGTGTTTGAACGGGTTGAGCGATCATAACCACGTCTGAAAACAGAGCGTAATATCTTGCCTTCATTTAGCCATGAGCCACCTCGAATAACACCTGCATCACAATCTGTGCTATTCCATGCACTACCATCGGTAGGGGCAAAAGAGTAACTATTATGCCAACAATCTTGTGTCCACTCCCATACATTGCCATGCATGTCGTATAGACCAAATTCATTAGGAGTAAAACTTTTTACCCCTGAGGTTTTACGGTCGTTGCCACATATTCCGCTAAATTGACTAAACTGTGCCTGTTGGCAATCAATATCATTACCCCAAGCATATTTTGCACTGCTATCTGCTTTAGCTGCATATTCCCATTGTGCTTCTGAAGGTAAGGAAAATACTTTTCCCGTTTCATTGTTTAACCATGGGATAAATTCATTAACAATATCAAAATAACTAACACTAATTACCGGACGATTACCACGGCCCCATCCTTCATCAGCAGGATTTACCTGACAATTTCCACTTAATCTACAGGCATCCCAAAGGGCAAAGGTAACTTCGGTTGTCATGATGCTAAAGGTTTTGATAGACACAGTATGAGCGGGAGTTTCTCTGTTTTTACATTCACTTTCTTGAATGCAGCCCATAGTGAATTTTCCTGAGGGCAGGGTAATTAAGTTATTTAGAAGCTTATTTATTGCTCGTTTAATGGTCTCTTGTTGTTGCCTTTCTTCAGTTTCTCGTTTCAGCTTTATGTTGTTTTCTTGCTCAGTATTAAGTTGTTTAATAGTGCCCAATGCCTGACTAACATTCAGGCCTTGTGGAAATGTTGCGTGATACAGTTGGTATGCTGCAATTGAATGCTCAGCTTGTACTTGTTTCCATAGCTGCGCATCTTTTTGTTGATAAATATCGGCCAATTTTTTAAGTAATACATCATCTACTTCGCCAGTGACTACTAACCCCTCTCTTTTCTCAAAGGCTTCAATAGCGCGAGTAGTACGCCTATCCATTTCACCTGTAGGGGTTAATTCAAAGCCATGTTTGACCAGCTGGCGTTGTGCATTACTGATTTGTTGTTGACGAAGGCTTGCTCTACTTGTCGTTAATACTTCTTTAATCTGTAATAAATCAGCTAAAGCTTTCTCTGCCTCGGTAATGTAATTGCCTGCACTGTTATTTTGTAAATAACGGTTGTAGCTAATTATCGTGTTCTCTTTTTTGGCCAATACCCATGCCTGATGATCATTACTTGTCGCTTTTTGTTGATTTTTGAACTGACCATATATTGCTATTGATACCGTCAACATTATTAATAATATCCCCAAAAATAATAATTTTGTTGGGCGATGATTGTTAACTAAATTGCTTGTTATCTGATGTTTAGTATTGTGTTCGGTGCAGTGCTCTTGTTGTTTTGTTTTAAGTATTGCAGTCAACTGTTCCCTTGTTTGAGTCGTTGTACTTAATCCTGCTTGCATTAATATGTGAATATCGTCATCTGATAATACTTCCAGCTCAGCTTGAAAATGTTTATTAATCGTTTTTACCCATAAAATTAATGACTGCAATTGGCTAGGATGAGCACTCTTTTTCTCAATAATGTGGTCAATAAATATTGCTAGTGCCGTCTTATCTAGATGATGAATATCCGCTAACACCTGTAATAAAGGTATGTCGGTCGGTTTTATTTCACCTTGTTTATTCAATAACTCAACAATTTTATTTTCTAAAGGTTTAAGCTCTGGCTTTATAGTAGGGTTACTTTGTGAGGACCAAACAAGGGTATCTTCATCCATGTTTTGGTCAATGCTTTGCTCAATAGCTTGAACACTACCTTCATTAATATGCCGAATTATCTTCTGACTAATATTCTGATTATCACCGGTAGGGCTACTTTCTAGATGTGTTTTGGCGGTAGTAAGAGCCGATAGAAATTCAGCGCCGTTAATAGGGCGCAGGTTAGCATCTTGAGATAGCGAGAGAAGTATTAGCTTATTTAATGGTTCGCCTATTTCAGGGGCATATTCGATTGGATCTTGAAAGCGTCCAACAGGTAACTGTCCGGTAAACATCCTATACGCTAAAACCCCCAAACTATAAATATCACTGGCCGCTTTAACATGTTTGGCACTTTCTTGTTGTTCAGGACTCATGTAATTTCTGCTGCCCATGCCAAACCCCGTTTGGCTTTGCTGACTAAGTGGCAGTTTAGCAATGCCAAAATCACTCAATTGCACATGGTTTTGCTCATTAATTAATATATTTGCAGGTTTAATGTCGCGGTGAACTAGTCCACTTTCATGAACGGCACAAAGCGCTTGGCTAATTTGTGTTAAATAATGAATTGCTTGGGTAGAGGGTATTTTTTTGGGGTATTGTTCTTTAGGCGTTTCTTCTAATGCTCCTTGGCTAAACGTGTCTTTGCCAAGTTCATCTACAAGAGTATGTTGAATGTAGGGCATAACGTAATAGGGAGTACCGTCTTCCAGTTCGTCAAAGTCATACATTTCGACAATATATGCATTGCTTGATAACTTTCTAAGGGTTTGTGCTTCGTCGATGAAACGTTGCTTTAATACACTTAAAGGATCGTTAGCAGCGGATGTTACTTGGCTAAGTAAGCTTGCATCCTTCACTTTAAAAACCTTGATAGCAACTTGCAGATTCAGCTTAGGATCTTGCGCTAAATAAACAGAGCCAAAGCTGCCAGAACCCAACTTTTTTAGAACCTTGTATTTATCAATATTCTGCATTCACTATCCGAGTTTTAGAGTGACTTCTACCGCGAAATAACATTTCTATAGGTGTTGTTCTAGTTATTGCTTATTAAAGGGCTAGACGACACATGGATATTTATAAAGTAATAACTTTAAAATTATTACTTTAAAAAAAGTAAAATGTTGTCAGCTATTTTTATTCAGCAACTTGATGGTTTATCTTACCCCTAAGGGTAATTTTTTTCACGGTAAATGTATTACCCTCAAAATTAATTGTAGCGTTTAAGTTCAACTCAGCTAACATTTTTTTCATGTTACGCAGTAATTTTGCTGTGCCTATTGATGATTTATACCATATTTCAGTACGGGTATAACGAATCTCTGTTGGTCGATATGAGTCGTACCCTGAAAAAACAACCAAATACTCTTCAATATCGGAAAAGTGCTCAGAAGTAAAACCATCAAAAATTATGCTGTAGCCCGTGCTTAAATGATTAGTACCCGATAGCTCTAATCCAGAATTTTTCTTACCACCATCGGTTATCCAGGCAAGTTTTTCAACTAATACAGCACTCAAATCATTAGCCATATGGCGTGTTTCATCGTTCAAGTTTGCGACAATACAATTAAGCGCACACTTGCTGGGGACATTCCATGGTGTTGCATGATCAATTTCAAAGTTACCTAAACGCCTACCTGTTTGAACATTCAGTAATCGCCCTTCAATTCTAGCACTTACTTTAGTGGTGTATTCACTGGCTTGTGTCTCAACATAAATTGAAAAGATAACGGCAATATCGATAGGAGGACGCTTAATTGAGCGGGCAATATCAATAATTTCAGCATCTGTACGATTTATTCTATTTTGATCGAAACCATCAAGCGTAATGGCCGTTTCGTCATAGACATCAAAATTGTTGTCATGCATCTTATTGGCTAGTGTGGCAATAACTCGATTAAAGGCACTATTATTTCGAGGCACACTACCATTATTGGCATCATTGCCAATGACAAGGATATTGGCATTGTTAGCAGCATAAGCCGCTGTAGATAAGTTAAGACTCAGTGCTAGCAGCAATAAACTAAATAAACGTGACATACTATTTTCTCCATTGATGTACTTTTGCATTTCATAATTAAGGCTATAAAAACTTTTGAGGCATTTTTCAGCCTGTAGAGAATAAAAATTCAGTGCGATGAGATAAATGAAGCTAATTGAACATTTTTTCCCAGCTAAGTACTTTAATACGTTTTTCTGATAACGGAATATGACGTTTTGGCGGTAGTTTTAATCTAGTTTCAGTCAATATTTTACTTTTAGAAGGGGCGGTATAATTGGCGAGAGTTGCACTTTTATTTTTACTATTACGCATTATGTTATGTGTGCGTAACGTTCTTAGCTGTTCAACTTTTTCATACAAGGCTTGATCAAATGGTTCAGAACTAGCTAAGTAGGCAGGTTGCTGGGTTTTTACCGTATTGGTCTTATTTGCAGGCATTAAACTAACCGCAGCTTTCTTTTTACCTAAGATTTTAGTTGATGCCATAAGTCTGACATCGCTTTTTAACGTGCCTTGCTTAGGGTCATTTGATAAGTGATAGGCTTTATATTTAAAGTGCTCTTGAGCAGATAATACTTTATTAACGTATTTCCTTGTCGCGGGGATAACTGATAATCTTCCTGATTTATCTCGTACTGCTGAACCACCATTATAATGAGATAAGGCAATGTCAGCTCTTTGATCATATCGTGTTAATAGTTTTTTGATAAAGCTAATGCCTAAGGTAATATTAGTTTTTGCATCAAATAATTGATTACGCGACACACCATAAACCCCCTCTGCGGTGGCAGGCATTATTTGCATTATGCCTTTTGCTCCAGCATGACTTAATGCGCGAGGGTTAAAGTCAGACTCAACTTTTGCAATGGCTAATGCTAAAGCTGGATCAATTTGTTGACGATTGGCTTCATCAACTAAAAACTTCTGAATAGCATACGTTTTATTTGGGCTACTCGCGCTAACCTTTGGCGAATGTATCAGCGTTATGATGAGGAATATAGGAATAAAAGTAATGTGCATCGGTTTCATAAGTTAATCCTTAATTTTCATATGCTGTAGGCGATTGTGCCAGGTTTTATTAGACGCGGTTATTGATAGTTTGGGGTGGTTTATCTGCTGCCTTAAGGAAAGTACATCTGCAAAGCTAAGATTGGGATTAACGGCAACAATTAAATTTTTATCTCTAGAAAAGCTAGCGATAGAACGTAAAGTAAGCGACTCATCATAAAATTTGTCATCAAAATAAAAAGCAAATTGCCTATCTGATTTGGTATTACCTGTATTTTCACCTTCGACTTTAAGATCCAAAATAGCTTTTTTTTGTAAGTCATCAGGGAGTTTAGTGGCGTTACTCTGTGCTTCTTTAGGGAAACCCATTGAAAGTAGGGCAACAATAAGCAAGGTAAAAAAAGCCATAGAAAGGCCTAAGGCAACTTCTGTCATGGCACTGGTGGTGGTATCTTGCATAGCTAAACCTAATAATAGTTGTTAATTATTACTATGAAATACTTTGAGGTTTTTTTAGGAAATTGAGAATAATAATTAAGTAAATTGATAACTCTTTTAAATTTTCAGTAAGAGCTGCTCACTTAAGACGAACAGCGTAAAGTCAAAAATAACAGTTTAAAAACCACTGAGCTTAGTGCTAATGTACGCGATATAAATAATTTATTTTGAGTAATTAATGACAATACGGTTAATGTTTTATTCAGGCTTAATCTGTCTAGTATTGCTCCCATTGGTTAGTCATGCACAAGTAGACCATATCAGCCTGCACGAAATAGAAACGCCAGAACGTCAGCCTTTGTCAGTACGCCTTAATATTGTCGAAACACATGAACAGGGCCAACTGTACTTTACTTTATTGAACCGAAACGTCGAAACGACGTTGGATTATCAACGCCTCAATAATTATATGTTAAGGCTGAAAAGCCCTCATTACATTATTGGTCAAGCTTCAGTTTTAGTGTACGAATTTAAACAAAATGGGTGGCGACGAACTCATTCGGTTGATATTTCCAATTCACTTAAAGCTACACCAATAGACAAAAAAACATTGGCAAAAACCACTAAAAGACAAAGACAGTGCCTATTAATTCGTGAACCTAAAGAGACTCTATGGAGTATCGCAAGCCGATATAAAGAGAAATGGAATGTAGATATTTATAGCGCCATATTAGCTATATATAAAAGTAATTTAAGCAAATTTTCTAAACAGCATATTGGGATGCTGATTGATAATGCAGAACTGGTTTGCCCGAGCAGGAAAATAATCACCATGATGGGGAATAAATCGGCAATGGAAGCTGAATTTGAACGATTAAATAATACTTCACCACAATAAAGTCGCTGTAGGCTGCGCTAATCAGCGGTTTTTCAGTAGTGTACACTTTAACTTTGGGGAGGATAAAAGATGGGGTGGCTAAGGGGACATTAACCCTCTAACAAATTTTATTTTTTCTTTAATCGTTAAATATTTTGTAACGTTCCCAAATACAAATATGGTTGCGGTTACTAATTGTATTATGGCTATTTCCATACACTTCATTTTCTTGTTATTTAGTAGATGTGCATTATCTCTTGCCTTATACAGTTCTCCTGTAGTGGGCTTGTGTATTGTTTTTATTGATGTTTTTATAACTTGTAGAATAAGTCAGACATAAAAAAACCGCAATTAAGCGGTTTCTTATCATAAACGGTTGTCTGTTTATCGCCAAATCTAAAAGTTACTAGGTATAACTAATAGACTAAAAAGGTCTTTTTTTGGTGGAGCGGGGGGGAGTTGACTTTCTGTTATTTATTTTTATTAAACAATAGGTTGGTTTTATTTGTTTAAGTTTACTTTCTATTTTACCCTCTTTTTTGCCCGTAATTAAAGTTATGTATGTCTTACTTGATTTAAAGTGGGATATATTTATTTGAAGGTACAACTCTACTTACTTCTATACCAGCATGGCTTAAATCTGTTTGTATTGAGAGGTGAATATTTGTTTTACACCAAATTGAAAAATGTTCGCAATTGTTTTTAGATAAGGAATAACCTTTATTGGCAAGCTTTGATTCTGCACGTTTAGCACATTGCTCTTTTGTTTGTATCTTGTATTGTTCTTTGAGCTTAGTTTCTTGCATGTAAAGATGAATAGATATCCCCGTAGCAGCAATACTGGAGCTGACATTACTACCTCTTTTGAATTCATCATGAAACCTAAGAATATGAAACTCATCAGCATCTTTCAAAAAATGAGACATTTTGGTTTTCATGATTGTATTTTCTGATGATGTATCACTGTCTTTAGATGTATAAGCTATTATCTCATCATTACCTATATAAACACCATAATGTTTATAAAACCCACGACTAACACCTAGTACCATTCCTCGAGATATTTCTTTATTATTTTTTCTCTTATTTTCTAACTCTTTAGTATATTCTTCATTTGATCTTTGAACTTCTGCATCTGCACTGGCTATATCCCAACGATCTTTAATATTTTCTAGCTCTAACTTAATGTCGTATGTGGAGTCGTCAACTTTATGCTTAATGTCATTAAGGGTATCTTCTATTTTCCATTTTAAATCTTCAAATAAACTCATGAATCTTCCCTAATTTTTTTGACTCTCTATAATTTAATATAACCGACAACTCATCAATTTTGTAACTTTATTTTCCACATTTAAAAGCTTTATCTTCTTGATTCTATAAGTGTGTTGTCTCATCCATCTCGGCTTTTCTAGCCACTCTAAGCTGTCATGAACGCTTAGGTCTATATTAGGGGGGAGTTGGTCTTTTTGTTTATGAAAAGCTCTTATAGCTTGATCTAGAGCTGATTCATTACGGCTTTTATGGACTAAGCCAAGACACATTCTACATTTGAATATCTCGCCACTGTATAACACACAGACACGCTTTGAGCATTCTGGGCACGTAAACCAGTATCTAATGCCCCCATAGTTACAATGAGTAGTCTGTAGTTCAATAGGGTAGTCCATGCTTTGCCAATCAGCACCATTCGTACGGCTTTTATATCTTAGGGTTATATTAGGTTTGTTAGGGAACTGAACCGAAGCTGTTTTCTCACCGTTACGACTCCATGTTAAGGTTGTTAAGCCCTTTATGTCTAGCCAACCTCTTTGATTAAACTCTCGGATATCAATATTTCTGAAATCTTCTGTATAGAGTCTATTATCGAAACGACAATGACGTCCTGAACCTTTACCACCAATATTTTTACCCAAAATCATTAGGCTAAATTAAAAGACTTTTAAGCTGTTATGCTTCGACTTGAGGTAAGCTGAACTTTTAGACTTAGCGGAAGCTTGATTGGTCATAAACGGTGCTTTTCCATATTTTTTCCATCTTTCTTTAACATGCAAATATAAGAGCGGTTATTCCATTCTTCGTTAAGTATTTTCGAGTAATTAACCGCCATTTTCCTACACGTCGAAAGGCCTGTCGTTGAGCCTATAAACTCTTCATCTTCAGGGGTAGAACTTCTGACATTTTTCCAATAGTAAACGTCATAAGTTGCAATGTTTTCTACGTAGTCACATGAATACTTAGATGAATATTTATCACAGCCAGATTCATCGCCCCATATATATTGAAATGCAAAAAATCCTACTATTGCTAATATTATTAATCTTCCCATTTTAATAACCTCTCTTTATTCTATCTTCACCGTAAACTTGAACCGCGATTTCAACGTCACTTCCCCAAGAATACTGCTTCAACATTAAAGGGATTTGTACTTTAAACCGCTTAGCTAGTTGTTCGGCACGGTTCTTTTGTTGTGCTGAAGGGGCAAAGTATATTGAAATACTTACAAAATTCTCTGAAGCGTTGATTGATGTATCAAACTCGTTAAAACCGTGAATATAACTCGCAATAACAAATTTTAATAAATCACCTTTCTGTAATGTTGCGGTGCTTTCGGTCTTGTTGGTGTGTGACATATATTTATCTATATTACATAATTCCCGTTCAACATTTTTCGTTGAACGCTCAATAGACTTTGAAAAGATAGTGCTATTGCTTTGATAATTCATAAAAAGAAGAGCGTAGGTTTTACCTGAAAAGCCATCTATTAAGCCGACACCTTCAACTCGTGCATACTTACCAAACCAACTGTAAGTATTATCCGTCGGAGTTATACAATCGCCACGTTTATACTTTGGTTCATTGTTTGAAGAGGCACTAAATGCAATGTTTAAAAATAATAGTAAGAACATAATTCTTTTCATATTCACTCCTTGATTGTTGTTTCTCAGCTATTTAAAGCACTCTCTAGTTTAGACAATCTTTCTTCTAACTCGGTAACTTCTTGAATGTTTATTGTTGTGTTGATTATATTGACAAAGTTTTGTGCTAACTCTATGTTTATATGGCCATTGGCTACAGCATCCATTACTTGATGTGCTTGTTGTATTGGTTTGAGGGTAATATCAAAATCGAAGGTTACCAGCTCAGAAGTAGGCTTTATATTACCCCATGCTTTTTCAGATAATAACTTTAATAACATACCGCTGTTATTGTCATCAGGATCCAAAGCTCTTTGTGCAATGTGTGCAAGCAAAGCTTCTTCTATCTCTATGTTGCTGGCGTTATCAGGTAGCTCAATAAGCATTTTTCTCTTAATGGCATTTAGTATTAATGTTTTAGTTGAAAGGCCACGTTTATTTTGTGGTTGGTTGTCTGTGCTGAATGATGTGTTATTTGCTTTAGTATTTTTCATAATATGCCGTATTATTCCCGTTTATTTTATTTTTAATCGACTAGAACCTGTATCTTTTGTTTGGTCTGGTCTATTGCCTTTACTGCGAGTTTTAGCAAGGTAAGATCCGTGCTTAATAGCTTCTCTAAGCTTTGCTTCGTTGTCGATGTAATGATGGTTAGCAAAGTGAAAAGTGCCGCCCATATCCGTCCATACTTTTCTTACTTGGTCATGGATGTTGCTAGGGTATCTAACAAGGTCGCCATCCATCATAAATACAAAATGATAATGCTGTTTTTTAGTTTTGCACTCCTCACGTACCCATACATAGCCAAACTTAGTATTTCCATAACGATGTATTAAGCGTTTTCGTAATCGCTTTAGCATGGTGGTTATACGCTTGTTATTTGGCGTAAATGATCCTTGATGCAAATCGAATCGCATGAACAAAACTCGTTTGTATAACGACTGCATGGCCAACGTTTGAGTTACCAATGTGTTTAGTATTTGAGTATAACAACCTGATTTCCTGGAGTTGATAGCAAAGTTGTAATCACCAAATTGATAATGCTCTTTAGTTGTTATTGTTTTGAAGCTTCTCTTTGTTTTATGGGGTGTATATAGGGTCTTACTTCCATTAGCTAATATTAATATCCGCTTTTCATCGGGCGATTGGATATTTGAACTTTCACCAGTTAATAATGGCTGGCTTGAATTGTTAGGTGTCAAAACCTCGGTGTTAAAACCATGTTGTGAGGTGTCAAAACCATGTAAAAAAGAGTGGTCGCCTAAACGACCATTTTTAGTTAAACTCATAGTGTGTTACCAAGCAATACCGCTGTGGCTAGCGGTTTGCTTTTTCTTTAAGTTTAATTTTTAACCACGTTTCAAATTCTTGTAAATTGAAAGCGTGATCTGAACCCAGCCTCTTTTTAATTGCCCCCAAAACTTTTAAATGACTTTGTTTTTTCCAGCCATTGCCAGCGTAAACAAATAGAACTTCGTCATGTATTTGTTCTAGCTGGCCTAAATATCTAATTGCTTGGTTGTTACTAAAGTCCTCAGCATAGGCTGTTTTAATAAGTAGTGGGTAAGGAGTTAACCCTACAAGCTCAATATGACAATAACCACGACCTTTAGGTAAACGCAGGTAGTAAATAACATCATCTTGGTTTGTGGTAATGCCGCTATTTTCAAGAGCGGTAGCGGTGAGTTTTAACATCATGGCATGGTTGGTAAGTTGCTTATTCATTTACTTAGCCTCCCATTCGCCAGCTATTAACTGTTGAATTTCAGAGTTTCGCCAAAAATACCTACCTCCAATTTTCTGTGGTATTGGTGCTATTCCTCGTTTCGCCCAACGCAATAAAGTAATTCTATGTACATTGGTTAATTTAGAGGCTTCTTGAGCTTGAATTAAAAAATCAGAAAGGTTATCTAAGTTACGAATTGTCATTGTATTTACCTGTTTAGTTTGGTTTGTTAGCTTTCAAATTAAACAGGTAGTTCAGGTGCTTAGATATGATCTAATATCAGGTTTTTTATCTTAGATAGGTTTTATAAGGGCTGTAGCAAAGCAAAATAAGATGAAGTATTTTAGTTTTTATCCTTTTGAATAAATGAAATTATTTTTTTAGCATTAATCTCAGCCAAACCCTTTTTAGTTCGGGCGTTATCTTTTAAGTAAATGTTCATTTCTTTTGCTAAACCATCTAATTTGTCAATCACTCTAACTTCGTCATAAGAAGGGCTTGCTGTATCAAATTGATCATCACCACTAACTTTTATCATTAATTGTAATATATTTGGCAAAGTGTCAATTTTTACATATCCGTCATTATTGTCACTTTCAGAATAAATGGTATTGCTATTTTTATCCAACGTATTAAAAATAGACTGGATAAATGGAATGAATTTAACACCTGTTATATCAATGTTGTTATACAAACACTCTACTAATTCAGACAAATTATAAATATCTTCACTATCATCAATATGTGAGGTTTTACCTTTTATAGACGCAGGAAAAAAATCTTCATGGTTTTTCTTTAAAGTACTTAATAGGCATTTAAGTTGCTCAAGTGCAAATAAGTCGCCTCTTGTTAATTTATCTATTTGTTCTTTAAAACCAGACGTTAATAAAGAACTATTTTCTTGTATTAGCTTGTATCTTCTATAGTGAAACCATAGGCTATTGCCACGCTTTGGCTCATCTACTTCCTTTCTTGAAATTTTATTTAATAATTTTAGGTCTGCATTTACAGCAATCAGATATGCCCAGTTAAAAACATGATCCTGATCTATCTTGCGATATCTATGAAAATTATTTAAATCAAAGAATCCTATAACTATGAGAACAAATTCAGAAATACTTACATTGATATTAATATAGACTTCGTTTTTAATTTTGGGCATAGGTCACCAATAAACTTACCAAGTAATAAATAACTGAGTCAGGCGGCTTGATTAACCGCTTTTCGGTAGCGAACCTAGACTCAATTAAACCGTTAAATTTTTTTACTTTTCTTTAACTCTGTAACATTAGTGTTGCTTAGTTGCTTACCCCACCATTGCATTAAAGTCTTTCTAAGTTCTAATAGTTCACCTCGGTTGTAAGCCTGCGTAACAGCATTACCTACAACATGATCAAGGCTGCGTTCAATTACATCATCTCTGAACAAAGCTTTACCTTTGTCGTCTATAGCTTCATGTGCCAACGTTGAAAAGCTAGAACGCCAACCATGAGCACAATGGCTAACTAATTTGAGCCTAACTTTATAAACCTTGGTTAATGCCTCAACGGTTATATGACCACTCTTTGAGTTACTTGGAAATAGATAATCACTCTGTTGCCAGCGTAAAGAGTTACGCCACTGAGTTAATAACTCTGTTGTTTCATCAGATAAAGGGACATTAAAATAATCGCCATATTTAGCGGCGTCAGAAAGTTTTATACGGCCTTTAATGCGAGGTATACGCCATAGTTGATTAGTAAGGTCGAATTCATCCCACTTTGCCTTGATGATTGTTTGAGAACGTAAAACTGTTTGGGCTTGTAATAATGAAGCAATACGAATAACAGGCGTAATGTTGACTGTATTGATACCGGCAATTATATTTTGCAATATAGGTAGTGACGTTACCGCAGGCAATTTTTTTGCTGTGTACTTAGTTACCGCACCAATAGATTTTCTTGGTGTTGGATTAACATCAATTTTATTTGCTGTTACCGCATCCTCAAGGATCATATTAAGTAAGGAGCGTACTTTTTTATATGTGGCGGGCTTATCTGCTACGTTTTCTAAAACATTACCTATATGCTGGCGGGAAACTCTATCAAGAGGGAGCCCTCCAATAACAGGTGATATATGAATCCTAAATTTTGCAGACATATCCGTATAATGTTTATCGCTCCATTGTGTTGCGGTAGATATTCTTTTTACCCACAATAAAAAATAGTCATTTAGCGTCAAAGATTGTTTTTTGATACTTTGATTTTTAGCTATGTGTTTTTCTTTGGTAGGATCAATGCCTTGTTTTATAAGAGCTTTGGCTTTCTCTGCATCATCAATAGCTTTGTTTAATGATTTAGTTAATGTGATATCGGTTCTAGCGGTAAGTTTATCTAAGGTTAAAGTACGTTCTTTATTTTTACCCGCTTCTTTAATTCTGTAGCGTAACTGAAATACGGCACTAGACTTGCTGATATTTAATCTTATACCATCGCCAACACTAAGCTTAACGGGCTTGCCAAGCGTTTTAGCTTGCTGCTTTGCTTCTCTTATCGCTTCTATAGTAATAGCCATATTCAGTCCTTAAATATATTTACCCACACGAAATAAACGTAATTTGTAGTTTTACCCACATGTTTACCCGCAGTCGAGTTGGTCTATTATTGTATAGAGTTGTTTAGCATTGTATAGGGGGATTGCTATAAAAGTCTTGTATATCATGTGTCGAGCTAAATTTCAGGCATAAAAAAAGACGCTAGGACGCGTCTTGATCTTTGAAATTGGTGGAGCGGGGGGGAATCGAACCCCCGTCCAAAAAGCCTACATTCTCGGTACTACATGCTTAGTCGCTCGTTTATTTAACCAATTAGACGCCAAGCGACAGGCTTCATCATGGTGAGCTTAATACTATTTCGCGGTTCAGCCTTAAGCGTGCTTCCCTCGCTATCCTATTTGGGGTGACCATCGATCCTCTAACCAATAGGAGAGATTTCAAGGCGATGGCTAGCCTAAGCGGCTAGTGCGAACGTATCGTCGTTAGCAATTATAGTTTTACGGCTTTTTACCAGGCAAACCGCCCCTGGGCATGCACCTTGAGTTTCGTGAATCTTGTCGAATCCTAGATCCGCCCCAAAGTTTTATAAATTTTCTATTTCAGTTCTAAATTTTTACTTTGTACTATAGGTTCGATAACCCTATAAAACGCATTATACAACGCCCTAGCTAAATAGACAACGTGGTATTTTTTAACCAATTTCTAACAGGTAGCCGATAAATTAACGATCTAGGTTTTTATTTTTCATTAGGCGGCCTTTATCTACAGCCCATTCTCTGTCTTTTATGTCAGAACGTTTGTCGTGATCTTTTTTACCTTTACCCAGATAGAACTCGAGTTTTACCCAACAGGCTTTCCAATACATAGCCGTTGCAATCAGAGAATAACCATCACGTTCAACAGCGGCAGTAATTTTTTCTAACTCCCTGCGATTAAGTAATAATTTTCGATCTCGATTCGGTTCACATATTACATGACTAGAAGCTGCGTTAAGTGGAGATATTTCTGCACCTAATAAGTAGGCTTCACCGTCTTTAATATGTACATAACAGTCAGAAATATTTACTTTCCCACTTCTAATACTCTTAATCTCCCAACCTTGTAGGCTCATTCCGCCTTCAAACTTGTCAGTTAAGCTGTAGTTGTGCCTCGCTTTTTTATTTAAAGCGATAGTATTGCTGTTAGATTTATTTTTTGATTTTTTCTTAGCCATCTTTATCATCCATTCCTTTGCCGCAATAAGCAGCAAACGCGGTGATTATACTGAGAATAAATTTCTTTTACATGATAAATTTATTTTTAACATAAAAATTTATTGATTAATGCGCTTTTTCTGTTGTTTTGCTATTATATCGGCCATTGAATAAGGGCTAAATGTGAGAAGTAATGCCAACCATAAGTCGTAGTGCTTTAGTAATGTACAGTGTTGATCAGATGTACCAATTAATAAATGATATCCCTGCTTATCCTAAATTCCTTCCAGATTGTAATGACAGTAAGGTGATAGAGCAAGATGAGCAGTCAGTAACCGCAGCGTTACTTGTGTCTAAGGGTGGGTTAAGTAAATGGTTCACCACTAAAAACACCTTTATCTCTAATGAGAAAATTCATTTGTTGCTTGTTGATGGCCCTTTTAAGAAATTAGAAGGTTATTGGTTACTCACGCCTTTGTCTGATGATGCTTGTAAGGTGAGTTTAGAGCTGGAATATGAGTTTTCAAATAAGCTTGTTTCATTAGCTTTTGGAAAAGTGTTTGGACATTTTAGTAATAGCTTAGTGCAAGTCTTTACCCAACGAGCAAAAGAAATTTACGGAGTTAATGTTTAATTATGACTATAGATAGCAGTGAATTAGCAAGCTTCGATACTTCAGCGGCTGAAGAAAAAATCACTATAGAAGTAGTCTATGGCGTGCCACATAAACAAAAGATATTAACTTTATGCGTTGCCGAGGGTATTACTGTTGAGCAAGCTATTATAGATTCAGGAGTTATCGCTTTATTTCCTGAAATTGACTTAACAGTCAATAAAGTTGGTGTGTGGAATAGGGCGGTCAAATTATCTGAAGCAGTAAACGATCTCGATAGAATTGAAGTATATCGACCACTTATTGCTGATCCTAAAGATGTTAGAAAGCGTCGGGCAGAGAAAGCGAAGTTAGAAGGTCGTGCCGATAAAACGACAGGTGGCCGAGTAAATCCTTTGAGAGTTGATGCGAATAAATAATACTTCTCACAAGGTCTTTTCTCATAAAATAAAAAACGGCACTTGTGCCGTTTTTTTATTTACATAACTAAAACTGAATTAACCTTATATTCACTATTAGCTATCAACCTTATTGCTTGGCTCACTTTGTTTAGCTGGCGCATTGAAAGGTGTATTAAATTTATCTGATAATTCGAAGTCACCAGAAGCTGATATTAATTTATCATCGGAAAAGTTAATGATAAATTGCTTTCTCTGGTCGAAATCTTTGTTTCGGCCAGATTTTAATTTGTAGACATAACTCCAGGTATCATTATCGAAAGCATCAACAACAACGGGGCTACCCAGTATGAACTTAACCTGTTCTTTAGTCATACCTACTTGTAACTTATCAATACTTTTTTGTTCAAGGTAATTACCTTGAGCAACATCATAGCGAAAAACCCAGCTAGAACAGGCTGATAACGTTAGGGCTGTGATAATAATGGCAACACGAAAATACATAAAATTTATTTACCTTTAAGTAGCTCAAAAAAATAGGCTAAAAGTGTGAGCAGGGATAATACCCAAGCCCAGCATGGAATCAAAGCTATTTATTATATCAGTTAACAAACTCTTTTTGCATCACGCTAATGAAAGTCTGAATTTAACTGGCCAATAGCTCTTGTGCATTGGCTAAGCTGTGTTGTGATATTTTATCACCAGCTAGCAAACGGGCAATTTCTTTGACACGATTTGATTCACTTAGTTCACTTACTTTCGTTTCGGTTAATTCCCCATCGGTCAGTTTACTGACAAAAAGCTGTTGATGCCCTTTACAAGCCACTTGAGGTAAATGGGTAACACAAATCACTTGGGTATTTTTAGATAGTTGTTTAAGTTTTTTTCCGACCATTGCAGCTGTTGGTCCACTAATACCCACATCAACTTCATCAAATATTAGTGTTGGCGTGATCACTTTATCAGCCAGAATAACCTGCATAGCTAAGCTAATACGTGATAATTCTCCACCTGAAGCAACCTTGTGCATTGCCTCTAGTGCCTGCCCTGGGTTAATACTAACTTGAAAGTTGATGTTGTCAGCGCCGTTAGTATTGATAACCTCTTTGCCATTGCCATTGCCATTGCCATTGCCTTGCGGCCCGTTATTTTCAACGGCAATATAAAACTGGCCATGAGGCATATTTAATTCTTGCATGCTTTTACTGATCCGCTTGCTCAGGCTTTGTGCTGATTTTTTTCTCGAATTTGATAAGGCATTTGCGCTTTCATGATAGTGCTGTTTAGTCTGCTCTAATTCTTCAATAATGGTATTAATACGAGTTTCATCACTAGAAATAGAAGCGAGTTTTAGCTTTAATTCACTATGAAAATTCACTAATTTTTCTGGAGACAATTGATGTTTCTTTGCTAGTTGAAGGGCTGTTGAGTAACGGTCTTCAATAATGGCATAACTTTGAGGGTCTAACTCTAATTGTTGGTAATAGTGAGTTAAGTCGTTGTTGGCTTCATCTAATTGAATGAGAGCGCCGGATAAAATTGCACAGACATCATTTAGCTGATTATCAACTCTGGCTATTGAGTTGATGTTTTCACTACATTCTCGTAGTGCGTCTAAAATATTGAAATTATCGTTTTCTGATAGTGTTTGTAATGTGCTTAGCGTTGAATCAAGAAGGTCTTGGGCATTACTGTGTCTTTTGTAATCTTTTTCCAGAGTACAAAATTCATCAGCTTGTAAAGCAAACTCGTCAAGCTCGGTAACTTGGTATTGAATTAATTGCTGCTGAGCTTCACGCTGTTGTTTGCTTTGCTGCAGCATCTCTAATTCTTTATTTAGTTTATTCCATTGCTGTGCATAGTGTTTTACTTCGCTAAGTAATGCTGGATGATTGGCGTAGTTGTCGAGTAAGCGACATTGTTGGCTAGCTTTAACAATGAGTTGGTGATCATGCTGACCGTGTATATTAATTAATAATTGACCGATTTCTTTTAATTGTACTAAAGGCACTTGGCTACCATTAATATACGATTTTGAACGGCCCTCTGCAGAGATAACTCGGCGTAAAATACACTCGCTATCATGTTCAGCAACAAGCTCATGCTGTTTTAGCCAAGCACGTGCTAATTTATTTTTTTTTGTTTCAAAAGTTGCCGCTAAATCAGCTTTTTTACAGTTTGGTCTAACAACATTGGTGGTGGCTCTATCACCTAAACATAAACCCAGAGCATCAATGGCAATGGATTTTCCAGCGCCTGTCTCACCGGTTATTGTCGTCATGCCAGCCTGCCAATCAATATCTAATGAACGGACGATGGCAAAATTTTGAATGTTAAGTTGCAATAGCATAGTTAACCTTAATAGCATGAGTAAAAACCAGTTACTGTTAATTTATACAGTAACTGGTTTTTAATCAAGTTTATTTGTAACTACTTGCTTATTTTTTGATAGGACAATTTGTTATTATTGATGCTAAGGTTTTATAAAATAGACTAATAAAGCTTATTACCCCAGCTTAATTTATTTCGCAGTACGTTAAAGTAATCATGATCTAACGGGTGGATCAAACGAATGCTGCATTCACTCTTTTTAATAATGACTTCATCACCAGGCATTACCGTTAAAATAACATGGCCATCACAACTCACTTGCAAATTCTCGTGATTATCATTAGCTAATATTAATTTAATTTCACTATTACCATCAACAACGATGGGTCGACTGGTTAAGGTGTGTGGGAACATAGGCACAAGTGAGAGTGCATTTAGATTTGGAGTTAAAATAGGTCCGCCAGCAGACATTGAATAGGCTGTTGAACCTGTGGGCGTAGATATGATTAAACCATCAGAGCGCTGGCTAAACATAAAAATGCCATCAATATAAACTTCAAATTCAATCATACTGGCAACTTTACCAGCATGCAGGACAGCCTCGTTAACTGCACTGTTGGAGCTTTTTAGTTTTCCGTGACGATAAACTTCAGCTTCAATAATAAAGCGTTGTTCACTACGCGATTTTCCCGCTAATATTTCTTTTAAAGGCTCGATAAGTTCAGTTGGAGAAAGATCAGTTAAAAATCCTAAATTACCGCGGTTTACACCAATAACACCAATATCAAAACAAGCCAATACCCGTGCTGCGCCCAACATGTAACCATCACCACCAACAACAATAGCGAGATCTGCTTTATCACCAATATCGGTCAATGTACCGGTTTTCATATTTTTTATATCGAGTGATTGCGCTACAGTGGATTCAACAATAATTTGATACTTATTTAATAATAAGTATTCATGTAAGGTTTGTATTGTGGCACTGGCACCATCATGATTAGGTTTGCCAATAAGGCCTATAGTTTTATAGAGTTGAGCCATAAGAGTGTTTTTTTATTTGCTATATAGAATGGCAGTTTCGCTGGATTTTACTGCTTTGTAAAGTTCACATTTTGAAAAATGTTTTAAATCGTGCTTGAATCCTATTTCACAGACCCCATAATGTTTGCATTAGTTATAAAATTGAGGTTTATTCCATGACAACAGAGTCAAAAAACAACGAAGAAGAGTTAACTGCTGAGCAATTAGCTGATGACATAGTTAAACAAGCTGAAGAGCAAGTAGAAGAGCAACACGAACATGCTCATGAAGTAATTAGCGCTGAGCAAGAGAAAATCAACGAACTTGAATTAGCTTTAGCTGCTGCACAATCTACTGTTGCGGATCAAAAAGATTCAGTTATTCGTGCTAAAGCTGAAGTAGACAATATTCGTCGCCGTGCTGCGCAAGATGTAGAAAAGGCTCGTAAGTTTGCTTTAGAAAAGTTTGCCGGTGAAATGTTAGTATCGGTTGATAACCTAGAGCGCGCTCTACAAAGTATCGATAAAGATGATGAAGCTAATAAAGGCATCATTGAAGGCGTAGAGCTAACATTGCAAGGCTTAATTTCTTCATTAGAAAAATTTGGTGTTAAAGCTGTTGATCCACAAGACCAACCTTTCAACCCTGAACTTCATCAAGCGATGTCAATGCAAGAAGTACCTGATGTAGCGCCAAATACTGTTATTGCGGTAATGCAAAAAGGCTATGAGCTTAATGGTCGTTTAATTCGTCCAGCTATGGTGATGGTATCTAAAGCAGCACCAAGTGTTGATGCTACTGCCTAGTAACTAGCTTCAACCAAGCTTAAACTATTATTGAAAAAGCAAAGAGATATTCTTTTTGCTTTTTTTTTTGTCTGTTATGCGAATCGAGTTGTTTTTTAAATAGTTACTTTGTCACTCTATAGATGAAATACAGAAAACGTTTTGAACAAAGCTCACCAAAGGGCTTCTTACCTGCATTTATACTGATACTTAAATCCTCCATCTTCACGTTACTTGTCGATAATTGAAATGTTTTTGGGGAACTTAGGTCTATTACAATACCACTCTGTTTATTAGCCTGTGTTTACTATGCACCATATTTTTAGAAAGATATCTTTTGCTGTTGTTACTTTGTTGATTGCGACAAGTTTTGCCGTGAGTTTTAATGTAAAGGCTAATGAAACAGCAAAGCCCTGGCAATTAAAAACACAAAACGGCGATGTTATTAGTTTAGAACAGTATAAAAACAAGCCAATCATTCTACATTTTTGGGCAACCTGGTGTCCTTATTGTAAAAAACTACAGCCAAACTTAGTTGCGTTGCAAAAAAAATATCAGTCACAAGGTGTCGAACTTATTTCTATAAGTTTCAACGAAGACGAAGGAGCATTACCCCAAGATGAAATTAACCGTAGAGGTTATTCTTTTTTAACGGCGATAATGGGAGAAGATGTTGCAAAGCTTTATGGTGTGCAAGGTACGCCAACAACATTTTTTATTAATCGAGGTAATGAAATAATTTGGAAAACATCTAGTTCAGACAAAGCTGACCCTCGTTTTGAACTAGCCTTACAAGCAATAACTAAAAATTAAGTTATGGCGTATTTGCGCAAAACAACCTTTTACTGGAGGTAATGCCTTCCATAGCATTTAATTTTTCCTACTTTTTTTGTCCAATGTAGACAAAAAATCGATTTTTTTGAACTTTTCTATTGAAAAGCATTTTGCTGACCCCACTTACTATTCAACAAACAATTTAATTAATATTTCTTTATCTTTTTCTGATAAAGACTAATGAATAGGAGCTCCCAAGATGGGCAAAATAATCGGTATTGACCTAGGAACAACTAACTCATGTGTTGCTGTATTAGACGGCGACAGTGTACGTGTTATTGAAAATGCTGAAGGGGATCGTACAACTCCTTCAATCATTGGTTATACAGCTGAAGGCGAAACATTAGTAGGTCAACCTGCTAAACGTCAATCAGTAACTAACCCAGAAAATACTTTATATGCAATCAAGCGTTTAATCGGTCGTCGTTTCGAAGATAAAGAAACACAACGTGATATCGACATTATGCCTTTTGGTATTGTTAAAGCAGATAACGGTGATGCTTGGGTTCAAGTAAAGGGCGAAAAAATTGCTCCACCACAAGTTTCTGCTGAAGTACTTAAAAAGATGAAGAAGACTGCTGAAGACTTCTTAGGTGAAACGGTAACTGAAGCGGTAATTACTGTTCCTGCTTACTTTAACGATTCACAACGTCAAGCAACTAAAGATGCTGGCCGTATTGCTGGTCTTGAAGTTAAACGTATTATCAACGAACCAACAGCTGCTGCACTTGCTTACGGCATGGACAAGCAAGAAGGCGATAAAGTTGTTGCAGTATACGATTTAGGTGGTGGTACATTCGATATTTCAATCATTGAAATTGACGAAATGGACGGCGAGCATACGTTTGAAGTACTTGCGACTAACGGCGATACTCACTTAGGTGGTGAAGATTTTGATAACCGTTTAATCAACTACCTAGTAGCTGAATTCAAAAAAGACCAAGGCATGGACTTAACGTCTGATCCTTTAGCGATGCAACGTTTGAAAGAAGCTGCTGAAAAAGCAAAATGTGAGCTTTCTTCTGCACAACAAACTGATGTTAACTTACCTTACATCACTGCAGATGGTAGCGGTCCTAAGCACATGAACATCAAAGTAACACGTGCTAAGTTAGAATCTCTTGTTGAAGATATGGTTAAAGCAACATTAGAGCCGCTTAAACAAGCGCTTAAAGATGCTGATTTATCAGTAAGTAAAATTGACGATGTTATCTTAGTTGGTGGTCAATCTCGTATGCCACTAGTTCAAAAAGCGGTAACTGAGTTCTTTGGTAAAGAGCCACGTAAAGATGTTAACCCTGATGAAGCAGTAGCTGCAGGCGCGGCGATTCAAGCGGGTGTTCTTTCTGGTGATGTAACTGACGTTCTTCTTTTAGATGTAACGCCTTTGTCATTAGGTATTGAGACTATGGGCGGCGTGATGACGAAAGTTATCGATAAAAACACCACTATCCCTACTAAGCAATCTCAAACATTCTCTACAGCTGATGATAATCAATCTGCTGTTACAGTTCATGTTTGTCAAGGTGAGCGTAAGCAAGCCTCTGCGAACAAATCTTTAGGTCAATTTAACCTTGAAGGCATTCCTGATGCACCACGTGGTCAACCACAAATCGAAGTAACTTTTGATATCGATGCCGATGGTATCTTGCACGTGACAGCTAAAGATAAGAATACAGGTAAAGAGCAAAAAATCACTATCAAAGCATCTTCTGGTTTATCTGATGAAGAAGTAGAGCAAATGGTACGTGATGCTGAAGCTAACGCTGATGCTGATGCTAAATTTGAAGAACTAGTTACTGCACGTAACCAAGCTGATGGTATGGTTCATGCTACTCGCAAGCAAGTTGAAGAAGCAGGCGATGAGTTACCAAGCGAAGATAAAGAAAAAATCGAAGCGGCAGTAACAGAGCTTGAAGAAGCTATCAAAGGTGATGATAAAGAAGCAATTGATACTAAAACTCAAGCGCTTATGGAAGCATCAGCTAAGTTAATGGAAATTGCTCAAGCTAAAGAACAAGCTCAAGGCGCTCCTGAAGGTGCTGAACAAGCAGCTGATGCTGCTCCAGCAGATGATGTAGTAGACGCTGAGTTTGAAGAAGTTAAAGACGACAAATAATTAACTTTTTATTCGCTTAGCTGTCGTTATATCGTTTGATTACTGCGCCGAAGGTACTCACGTATAAATATACGTTCCGTGCCTTCGACTTGTACTAAAACGATTTAACTTAATCTCAGCGCCTAAAAGAGTTAAACTAGGTCATCTGTACTTGCTACAGAAAATAAAGCGTCGATGTTTATCGGCGCTTTTTGTGTATAAGAAATCAGTAATTAATTTTAAATTGGTGCTGATTTTCTTGATGATTTTGAGAGGTAACATTCAAAAGCACCAAGAAAATTAGCCTCAATCAACTTGAAGTAAAGAAACAAATTTATGTCAAAACGTGATTATTATGAAACTCTTGGTGTGTCAAATAGCGCCGAAGAGAAAGAAATAAAAAAAGCCTATAAAAAATTAGCGATGAAGTATCACCCTGATCGTACTCAAGGTGATAAAGTAAAAGAAGAAACGTTTAAAGAAATTAAAGAAGCGTATGAAATCTTAAAAGATGATCAAAAACGTGCTGCTTATGATCAATACGGTCATGCTGCTTTTGAACAAGGTGGTCACGGCGGTGGCGGCGGATTTGGCGGCGGTGGTGGTGGCTTTGGTCAAGACTTCGGCGACATCTTCGGTGATATTTTCGGTGGCGGCGGTGGAGGTCGTGGTCGTCAGCGTCAGCAACGTGGCAGCGATTTACGTTACAACGTAGATTTATCACTTGAAGATGCTGTAAAAGGCAAGAGCTTAGAAATTAAAGTTCCTACCTATGTTAGTTGTGATCCTTGTGATGGCTCTGGTGCTAAACCAGGCACTTCTGCTAAAACGTGTAGTACGTGTCATGGCCATGGCCAAGTGCAAATGCGCCAAGGGTTATTTGCCGTACAGCAAACTTGTCCTACTTGTAGTGGTAACGGTAAAGTTATTACTGATAAATGTACTTCATGTCGTGGTCAAGGCCGTGTTGAGAAGACTAAAACCTTATCAGTTAAAATTCCACCAGGTGTTGATACCGGTGATAGAATTCGCCTGTCAGGTGAAGGTGAAGCCGGTGAACATGGCGCACCATCGGGCGATTTATATGTACAAGTAAATGTACGAGACCACGAAATATTTGTTCGTGATGAAAACCACTTATATTGTGAAGTACCTATTAGTTTTGTAACGGCTGCTTTAGGCGGTGACATTGAAGTACCAACATTAGGCGGAAAAGTTAAGCTTAAAGTACCTAAAGAAACACAAACAGGTAAGATGTTCCGCTTACGTGGTAAAGGCGTTAAATCTGTACGTAGCTCTTCTACCGGTGATTTAATGTGTAAAGTGGTACTTGAAACACCTGTTAACTTATCAGGCGACCAAGCTGATCTATTACGTCAATTAGAAGAGAAAATGGCGAATAGCAGTAAAAAGCATAGCCCAAAAGAAAGCGGCTTCTTTGATGGTGTTAAAAAGTTCTTTGATGACCTTAAAAGCTAATAATTGATTTTAAGCGTCTGAAAATAAAAATCCCGCGTTATGTTAATTATTTTATTAACAAGTAATGCGGGATTTTTTATACCTAAATCTACATAAAGCTGTGAAAGCTTACTCGTCGAAATTTGGTAAAATACCACTACGGCTATGTTCAAATACCAATGAAGTTTCTACCGTGGTGACTTCTTCGCGAGAGGTGATGTTTTTGAAGACAAACTGGCGTAAATGCTCACTATCTTTAACTGACATATGAATGTAGTAATCATAACTTCCCCCCATATGGTATAAATTTAATATCTCAGGGTACTCTAATAAATCATCACGCAATGAATTAACAATTTCTTCAGAATAAGGTTGTAGTCGAATTGCTGCTATGGCTTCGATATTGCCACCGATAGTTTTTAAGTTAACATCAATGAAGGCACCTTTGATCACACCACTTTGCTTTAGCCGTTTAACTCGCTCTAAACAGGTTGATGGAGCAATGCCAATTTGGGCAGCGAGTTCTTTATTTGTAATGTCTGCGTCATCATAAAGTATTGTTAATACTTGTAAATCGATGCCATCTAGCTTCTTCATTAGTCACCTGTAAATTTATTACCATTTAATTAGGTAAATACTACACTTAATGCAGGTATTGAGACTAGTGAAAAAAGCTATAATTTGAATTTTTGACGTAAATTATTAAATTATCCGAATTATTTTTAGACTTTAGTCGATATTATGGTGTTATTTCGTGATAAAAACGTTACAAATCATCACATCGATAATGTTTGCCAGTACTAGGCAGTTTGACATATTATGACCATATCTTGACTCCTAGTTTGAAAAATTAAAAAGGTTTACTCTATGACTTTGCTTTGGATACCCTTGTTATCCTTACTTGGCAGTATTATTTCTTCGATGACGGGCAAATTAACACGCAATCAATCGACAGGATTGACGATGTTAATGCCAATCATCGCACTCTTCATAACGATTGATTTAGCACCAGCTGTGTTTTCTGGTGAGGTTATACGTGAAACTATTTCCTGGATCCCTCTGCTTGGTATCGATATCGCTTTTCGTTTAGATGGTCTAGCGTTATTGTTTATTTTTATGATCTTAGGTATCGGCATCTTAGTTATTTTTTATGCTCGGTATTACCTAAGTAGTAATGACTCTATGCCTAAGCTTTATGCCTATTTGATGTTATTTATGACAGCAATGTTAGGTATTGTCATGTCAAACAATGTCATCCAACTGTGGTTCTTTTGGGAACTTACTAGTATTAGCTCATTTTTATTAATTAGCTATTGGTGGCATAAAAGCGAGGCACGTAATGGCGCAATAATGGCCTTAATCGTCACTGGTGGTGGTGGTCTAGCATTGCTAGCTGGTTTGCTATTATTAGGTGATATCGTTGGTAGTTATAATTTAGATATTATTTTAGCCAGCAGAGAAATTATTCAAGCACATGCATGGTACGAAGTTAGCTTAATTTTAATACTGCTTGGTGCATTCACTAAGTCGGCACAATTTCCTTTTCACTTTTGGTTGCCCCATGCAATGGCAGCACCAACACCGGTAAGTGCTTATCTACATTCGGCCACTATGGTAAAGGCTGGCATATTTTTATTAGCACGTTTTTATCCTGCTTTAGCCGGTAGTGATATCTGGTTTATTATTGTCAGTTTAACAGGACTATCGACACTCTTACTTGGCGCTTATATCGCGTTATTTAAACATGACTTAAAAGGTCTACTAGCCTATTCGACCATCAGTCATTTAGGTTTAATCACATTACTCTTTGGTTTAGATACCAAGCTTGCGGCAGTCGCTGCTATTTTCCATATAATTAATCACGCAACGTTTAAAGCCTCATTGTTCATGGCAACGGGTATTATTGACCATGAAACAGGTACACGTGACATGCGAAAGCTTAATGGTATGTGGAAATTTATGCCTTATACGGCAACGCTTGCTATGGTTGCCGCAGCGGCGATGGCCGGTGTGCCACTATTAAATGGCTTCTTGTCCAAAGAAATGTTTTTTACTGAGACCTTAGATCAACAACTGCTTGGCTCAATGTCTTGGCTAATTCCTGTATTGGCAACCGTTGCCGGCGCTTTAGCGGTAGCGTATTCAGCCCGCTTTATTCATGATGTTTTCTTTAATGGTGAGCCTGTTGATTTACCCAAACAACCAAGTGAGGCACCTCGTTATATGAGAGTGCCAATTGAAATACTTGTCGCTTTATGTCTAGCAGTGGGCATATTTCCAGGCCTTGTTATTGACGATATTTTAAGATCCGCTTCATTTGCTGTGCTTGGTGGTTATGTGCCTGATTTTGAAGTTGCGCTGTGGCATGGTTTAAATCTACCTCTATTGATGAGTGGCATAGCGGTAGCGGGTGGTTTATTGCTGTATACTCAGCGTCGATATCTATTCCAATTTCAAGCGACATTACCCAAATTGGATGCTAAAAAGGTCTTTGATAGAGCTATTGATGGGCTAACAAATTGGAGTCAGGGTAAAATAAGTAGCACTGAAAATGGCTCTTTACAACGTTACTTAATGTTTATGTTTTTGCTGGTATTACTTTTTGCCGGTTGGCCATTATTTGAAATGAATCAATTAAGCGGGCAAAAACCACTAACGCCGATTGATGTGCATAATGCGATGGGTGCTGCATTATTAATGGTTGGCGCAATTAGTACAGTGATTTGGTACCGCGCACGCGTGGTATCATTGTTGATGCTGTCGGTAGTTGGCTTGATGGTGTCTGTCGCGTTCACGCGATTCTCAGCGCCTGACTTAGCCTTGACTCAATTAACCGTTGAAGTTGTCACCATTATTTTGTTGATGTTGGCATTGTTCTTCTTACCCCAGAACTCACCAAAAGAGTCTAGCTCCGTACGTGTATTGCGGGACTTAGGTATTTCAGCTGCCTTGGGTGTCGTAGTCGCGAGTATTTGTTATGCCTTAATTACTCGTCCGCTGGAGTCAATCTCTGACTTTTTCTTAGCAAATGCTAAAACAGGTGGCGGTGGTACTAACGTTGTTAATGTTATTTTGGTGGACTTTCGTGGTTTTGATACCTTAGGTGAAATTTGTGTACTGGGTATTGCTGCGCTAGGTATTTACAAGGTATTAGTTAACTTGCCACTATTTATTCCTACCAGTGATAGTGAAGGGCGCCCATGGGCGAAAGAGCGTTACCCTGTGTTATTAGCGAGTATTTCTCAATCATTATTGCCTTTGGCATTATTGGTCTCTTTTTATATTTTCTTACGTGGTCATAATCTACCCGGTGGCGGATTTATTGCGGGGCTAGTCACTGCTGTTGCTTTTATTTTGCAATATATAGCGCATGGCTCAAACTGGATTGCTGAACGCTTGACTATAAATTACCGTAAGATTATCGCTTCAGGTATCGCTATAGCACTACTTCCTGGAGTTGGTAGTTGGTTCTTTGATAGGCCATTTATGACTACTTGGTTTGATTACTTTGATATTCCTCTTATTGGTGAAATTGAACTCGCTAGTGCTTTGGTATTTGATTTAGGTGTTTATATTACTGTTGTTGGCTCTACCCTAATGATATTGGCAAGTCTTGGTCAATTAACTGCTACTAAGCCTAAAGAAGAGGTAAATATTTAATGGAATTACTTTACGCAGCCTGCGTTGGGCTTCTAGTGTCGTGTGGTGTGTTTTTAATATTACGTTCGAGAACTTTCCCTGTGGTATTAGGGCTAACTATGTTTTCTTACGCGGTCAATTTATTCTTATTTTCTTCTGGTCGACTCAGCGTTAATCAAGCTGCGGTACTTGGCTACAGTTCAGAGTATGCAGATCCATTGCCACAAGCTTTTGTATTAACCGCTATTGTTATTGGTTTTGCGATGACAGCCTTTGTGGTTATTTTAGCTATTAGAGGGCGAGCAGATTTAGGCAATGATCATGTAGATGGTCAGCTTCCTGACAACAATAATGATGATAATAAAAAGGTTAAAGTATGATCCAGAATTTGAACTTTTTACCTATTTTATTACCTATGTTGGCCGGTGTTCTTTTATTAATGCGACCGTTTGGGAAAAGTAAATCTATTAGAAGAGTTGGTTCAGTTGTATTTAGTACTATTACTTTTTTAGTTTCATTAGCGTTATTACTGAAAGTTCAAACCAGTGGCACTCAAATTTATGCCATTGGTGATTGGAGTGCGCCTTTTGGTATCGTTTTAGTTGCCGACCCGTTATCAACATTATTAGTTTGTTTAACTACTTTGCTTGGCCTTGTTATTATTTTATATGCAAGTGCAGGAGATGATGAAAAAGGTAGTTTCTTTCATCCTCTAGTACACTTTTTAATATTAGGGGTAAACGGTGCATTCCTAACGGGTGACGCTTTTAATTTATTTGTATTTTTCGAAGTATTGCTCATCGCCTCCTATTCATTATTAATGCATGGGGGTGATAAAAGGAATACCCGTGCAGCTTTACAGTATGTGATTATGAACCTCGTAGGATCAGCAGTATTCTTAATTGCATTAGGTGTTTTATATGGTGTGTTAGGTACACTAAATATGGCTGACATGGCTCAGCAAGTATCACAGTTACAAGGTGATGATGTTCATCTCGCTAAGATAGGCGGGTTACTGTTACTGGTAGTTTTTGCTTTAAAAGGAGCATTGTTACCGCTGCATTTATGGCTGCCTAATACTTATGCTACTGCCTTGCCAGTCGTTGCCGCCTTATTTGCCATTATGACAAAAGTAGGTGTTTACTCAATGATGCGTGTTTATACACTCATTTTTGGTGATGAAGCCGGTGAGTTAAGTCATATGGCGCAAACATGGTTATGGTGGTTGGCACTTGCTACCATTGCAATGGGCGCTGTAGGAGTTTTAGCAAGTAAAGACTTGAGAAAGTTAACGGCTAATTTAGTGATTGTATCTGTGGGTACCTTAGTTGCACTCATTGCTGTACAAACTATTGATGCTAGTGCTGCAGCTGTTTACTACTTAGTTCACTCAACGCTAGTCACAGCTGCTCTATTTTTATTAGCTGACTTAATTGGTCGTCAACGTGGTGAGGTTGCAGACCGTATAATAGCAGGTCCTCCTATCCTTCAGCCAAGATTACTGGGTGTTTGCTTTTTAGTAGCAGGTGTTGCAGTGGTAGGCATGCCGCCTTTGTCAGGCTTTATTGGTAAAGTATGGCTGCTTAAAGCAACAATAAATGCTGAATATACCTTTGTTTTTTGGCCGCTCTATTTACTAGCAAGTTTAGCTATATTACTTGCTGTAGCTAAAGCAGGCAGTACTGTTTTTTGGCATCACCAAGAATCGCCCATTGAAGGCGGTTCAACAGAAAGAAATGAATCAACCCGTGTTCATCCTGTACAGCTTGTGGCATTGTTCATTCTTATATCTGCTGCGCCATTAATGAGTATTTTTGCGGGACCATTAAGTGAGTATGCTATTGGAGCCGCTACTCAATTACATGACTTTAATAGCAACATTAATCTTATCCTTTCAGGAGGCCAGTAATGCAACTAGAAGCAAAGTTTAAGTGGTTACCGACGCCTTATCGAAGTCTTTTATTATTCATTGTCTGGTTATTATTGAATAACAGCATATCAGCTGGGCATATTGTACTCGCAATTATTTTAGCGATAGTTATCCCATTGGCGACTAGTGTATTTAGAACCAAACAACCATTAATATTAAAACCAGGTTTGGCATTTCGTCATTTAATGCTGGTCTTATATGACATTATTACAGCCAATGTTCAGGTGGCGATTTTGATCTTAGGTCCAAATAAAAAACTATCCCCTGGCTTTGTTAAGGTGCCATTAGATTTAACACACACTATGCCAATTACTATTTTAGCCAGTACAGTGTCATTGACACCAGGAACGGTCAGTGCAGAAGTATATCCTTGGACAGAGTGTTTGATTGAGGGTGAAGAGCCAGAAGAGCGTTTTTTACTGATACACGTATTGAACCTTGAAGATGAACAAGTCTTAATAGACACTATTAAACAACGATATGAAGCACCGCTTAAGGAGATATTTCAATGTTAGAAACTGTGATTTTGATTGTATTTGCCATGATAGGCGTGTCTTTATTATTAAACGTATGGCGTTTATTGATAGGGCCATCTATACCCGATAGGATTCTCGCGCTTGATACTATGTATATTAATACTATTGCATTGATCATCTTGTATGGCATGACAATGGGTACTTCATTGTACTTTGAAGCGGCACTGCTCATCGCTATGCTAGGTTTTGTCAGTACAGTGGCAGTATGTAAATACCTGCTACGTGGCGATATTATCGAATAACAAGTCGAATAATTAGTCAAATAATAAGTCGAACAGAAAGTGAATAGAGAACCAAATGAAAAGTCGAATAGGAATTTAGCGCATGATTGAATGGATTATTTCAATATTATTATTAGTTGCTGGCTGCTTTATATTAGTTGGCTCGATTGGTTTAGTGAAAATGCCTGATTTTTTTATGCGACTTCACGGCCCAACTAAAGCGACAACGTTAGGCATGGCATTGCTGTTAATCGCTGCGATGCTATTTTTTAGCACTACACAAGCTGGGTTGAGTGTAAAAGAAATACTCATCTCACTATTTTTATTCTTAACGGCACCGATCAGTGGTTATATGATGATTAAAACGGCCATTCATCATAAACTTGAGAGTGTAGAGCGCACTACAGGCAAGGATAATATCGAAGATGATGTTTAACTCTCAAAGCGTAACACTGAAAAGTTAGTCAAAGGTAAACTAATACTAAAATGAAAAATGGCGATGTAACAATCGTCATTTTTCGTTACAATAGCGCATTATTATTCTCAGTACCTCGTTTTGCTTATGCAGCATAATTACCAAGATCTTATCGATCTGTTTGAGCAAGTTTTTTTTGCACAATTTAATACCCGTTTAATCAAAGGTGGTGATGAGCCTTTATATTCTCCAGCCAATGAGAATAGTGCTTATCATCAAATTATTTTCGCCCATGGATATTATGCCAGTGCTTTTCATGAAATTGCTCATTGGTGTCATGCCGGAGAGAAAAGGCGCTTGATAGAAGATTTTGGCTACTGGTACATTCCAGATGGTCGTAATGAAAAGCAACAAAAGAAATTTGAGCAAGTTGAAGTCATTCCTCAAGCGATTGAATGGGCCTTTAATGTTGCCGCTCAAAAGAAATACCATACCTCAGCAGATAATTTAAATGGTTATCAAGGTGATACTGATGGTTTTAAAGCCAAGGTCTATCAGCAAGTATTAGTTTTTCTAGAACAAGGTTTTCCACCTCGAGCACAGTTATTTATTGAAGCACTTATGACATTTTACAATACTGATTTTCCCTTAGTCGCAGAGCAATTTACTTATGATGCGAAAAGCAGTGTCGAACGCGGCATAGTAGAGAAAGAAAAGGAACAAACATATGAAGCCTTTTAAACTCGGATTTATTATTAATCCCATTGCTGGCATTGGCGGTAGCGTTGCACTTAAAGGCAGTGATGGCATGGCGATGCACGCTTTAGCATTAGGCGCTAAACCTCAAGCAAATATTAGGGCAAAATTAGCGCTGGAAGTTTTATTACCTTATCAAGACGATATTGTTATTTATACAGCTAATGATCAAATGGGCGAGCAATGTGCCCGTGATTTGGGCTTTAAAGTTGAAGTACTTTATCAAGCTCAGCATGAACATACGCAAAGCGATGATAGTCAGCTAACTGCACAAGCTTTATTAGCGCAGGGAGTAGATATTATTTTATTTGCGGGTGGTGATGGTACTGCCCGAGATATCGCCAATGTGGTTACCAATGACGATGATTATCAGCAAGTACCTGTATTAGGTATTCCTGCAGGCTGTAAAATTCATTCGGGTGTTTATGCTATTACCCCTAAAGCTGCGGGTCGTATCATCGAACTGATGGTCACCAAAGAGCTTGTTACCTTAACAACGGGTGATGTTATGGATATAGACGAAAGCTTATTTAGGCAAGGCATCGTTAAAGCTAAGCGTTATAGTGAAATGAAAATTCCCAGTGAATTACGTTATGTGCAAGCCGTTAAGTCTGGCGGAAAAGAAAGTGATGAATTGGTATTGCAAGATATTGCCGCTAACGTCATAGAAGAAATAAATGATTATGATGATAGACAGTTTATTATTGGCTCAGGTTCAACGACGGCTTTTCTTATGGCTGAGTTAGCGTTAGACAATACTCTATTAGGTGTTGATGTAGTTAGTGAACAATCACTTCATCTTTCTGATGCGACTGAGGAACAGCTGTATAAAGCCATTACTGAACACCAGGGTATAAGCAAGCTTGTTATTACCTTAATCGGTGGCCAAGGGCATGTCTTTGGCCGTGGCAATCAACAGTTAAGCCCACGTGTGATCCGTAGTATCTTAGCGCAACCAGGTGGTAACGAAAATATTATGATTTTAGCGACTAAAGCTAAACTCGAAGGCTTAGCAAACAAACCCTTAATTAGTGATACGGGGGATAGCGAACTCGATCAAGCATTATCTGGATTTATGCCAATAATAACAGGTTATAAAGACCAAGTGCTTTACCCACTTGCTAGTCCTTATTAACTCGATACGTTTAATTAAAAATTAAAAATTAAAAATTTAAAGTGATTCTTATGACCCCTGAAACAAAAAACTCTAATATCTCAACAAAACAACTTGTTACCGTTGCTGACTTATATCAATACCTAGATGCCTTATTCGAGTTAGACGCAGATAGTGACACCTTGTTCGCAGGTAGTTATTTGCGTGGCTTTATATCACTTGTTGCGACTGATTATGGCGATGAGAGTCAAGTTGTTTCAGCCCTTCTACTTGAGGGGATAACGGCGAAGGTTGGACAAGCAAAAGTTGAATTGTCCCCGCAGGATTACGCGATAGTGACGAATTTTTGGCTAGGGTTACAACAACGAGTGGTAATTTAATACTCAGCCTTGAAAATAGTCAGCCTTGAAGTTGGTGTCGTGGTATTTTATTTATTCTCGGGTTAATCATCGATTGGACTATTCGTTTAGTTATTAATTTAGTTAAGTGTTTTTGGGGTCGATGATTTTTCGAGTATTTTCAATAAATCAATAGCAGATAAACTCTGTCGAGAATTATATAGCAGTACTAATTTTTTGAAACTTACCTGAGATAACTCTTCACTTCGAAGTAGTTGATAATAGCGCTGAATATTATCTTGCTTAATAAGCGCGAGTTCAAAACTGCTATGTTGATTATTAGAAAAAAAGATATGTTCTTTCCCTTGCTCTTCATTATGAATTGCCATCATAGCAATAGCTCCCATTAAGAAGTGCCCACCAACACTTGCCGTTAACTTTTCATTATAAATACTCTCAATGCCCTTTTGAGTCCAATCAAAACCGCCTACTAAAATATCAACGCCGACTTTTTTATCCATTGTTTTAATCGCTTTGATTACACCTAGCGCCATATGATCGGAGGCAGTCCAGATAACGTTAATAGCAGGATAACGTTTTAGTAGTTTGAGCGTTTTACTGTAGGCGTCTTCAAAAGACCAACCAGCATGGACAATTTGAGTTAAGTGCGCGGTAGCATTTTCGTTGATAGCTAAGCGAAGTCCATTGCTCCTTAAGTTTGATTCTGAGCCATAGTGTCCAGAAATTCCTGCAACAACAGCACTATTATGTGTCAGGGTAGCCCTGTTTATCAAAGCTTGAGCTAATTTATAACCAGCAATTTCATTGTTGAAATACACTTCACCAATCCAATTTTTATATCTTTCCCCAGGAACACCTATAAACGTTTTTTCATCATCGCTGATGGTTTGCTCTAAGGTGATAACCTTAACTTTATGTCTCGCTAATAAGTTCATGGTGAGCTTTGCATGTCCAGGGTAGTTTACTAACACTACGTATTTAGGTGCGGGGTTTTCTTTGAAGTATTTATTTAATTCATCTAATTGGAAGAATCTCGTGCCATGCCCGTGAATAATGGTTAAGTCAATGCTAAGTTCACGTGCTGCATGTTTAGTTATCTGTTCGATTTTATGCCAAAAAGGATCATTTTCAATAGATGGGTTAACGAGTAATACACTGACTTTATAGTTTATATTTTCTTTAGGAACGACCACTTCATTTCCCCAACTTAAATGACAGTATAAGGTGATGAAAGTCATGAGCAAAACTAGTCGATAAGTTCTGCTCAAATTGGCGATAAACATTGCTGAACTCATGTTCATAACATGCTTTTTAAAGCGGTAAAGTCTTAGTTACAGCATAGACTATCTTTACGCTAGATCTTTCTTTTAATGATATCCCTGATGATAAAACGGTTTGGGCTTAAATTAAATAACATCTGATTATCTATAGGGTAGGGAGTATTGCATAATTCTGCCGTTAAAATATCAGCTGCCAGTGGCGCCGAACATAACCCTCGGGCACCTAGACCAAGTAGTACATAAAGATTATCAATACACGGGGCTGCTTGGTCATATTTCCAGTTTTTATCTTTGCCTAAATGGGGGTAAGCTTGGATATGTTCACTAATATTGGGCACAGCGCCGACTAAAGGCAAGTGATCTTGTGACATACAGCGCAGCCTAGCCTTACTTGACGATATATCTTTTTCTTGCCAGTTAATCTCTGCAGCTAGCTCTGGCAAGCATTTATCAAGCATGGTTAAGTTATAGTCATCATCTGCTTTGTTAGTGTTGATATTCTTGTCATTTTTTTGGAATGTAGCGCCAATACAGTGAATACCGTTACTTTCAGGTGTTAAGTAACCTTTGTGACAGATGACAGTTGATAATTTATTGATCTTACTATTACTTCTCATGCTAGTTACTTGCCCACGAGTGGCAGTAAGAGGAAGGTCATTTAGTTGTTCTATTTCAATCGCGTCAGCACCGGCACATATAACAAGCACACTCGCGTTTAATTCACCTTGATTAGTTGACATGCACCATGATGATTTAGCTCCATCTAATTTACACGCAGCGTTCTTAACTTGTCGTATTTTACTGATATGGGTATCTGTTATTATCTTCAGGTTATTAGTAGCTCCAGCCGCTTGGAAAACTTGTTGAACTAACTCTTGTGGCGAAATCCAACCAGCATTAGGCATGAACAAACCACCATAAGGTGTGTCTATATTAGAAAGTTTGCTAGCCAATGCCGCGTTTACTCCATGGATAAGCTCTTTTGGCCAAGTATTTAGTTTCTCAAAGGCTTGCTGTCTGTTAATCAATGACTCTTTATAAGATACCTCTAACAATCCACACCACTGGTGTGCAAATGAAAATCCTTGTCCAGCGATTTCGGTATATAACGCTTTAGCACGCCAGAAAGCATGTTGGTAAAATTCACTTATATCATCCTTTTGTTGATGTAATAAAGGATATAAGGCTCCGATGGCATTACTCGAGCCACCTTGGGCTAGTTCAGCGTCCTTACAATACAAGGTAACTTGTACCCCTTGTTTCGTTAGTGCTAAAGCTGTACAGGCTGAAGCGATGCCGCCACCAATAATACTGACATGTTGTGGTTTGTTAATACGAGGTCTTAATTGATAACCTTTGGTTGTTATAGGATTACTCTGCATCACAGCAGCAAGCATTTTTTTGTTTTTACCTTCTACTAGATATTTTTCTAAGCGAAAGCCTACGTCAAGTAAGTGCTTTTTAACAACATCAGAAGTGCTGAGGGTTGTCAGGGTTGCTTGCTCTTTTGAAAGTCGACCAATTTGGGCAAATAACTCATCAACCCACATGTCGGAATTTTTCTCCACAGAAAAGCCATTGAGAAACCAAGCATCAACTAAACCGAGCTTTGAACACTTCATTGAAGTGAAATTTTTGGCTGCATCATCAAATGTAAGCGTTAAACGTACTTGGCCATTTAAAAAGGTTGTTTCAAACTCTTGTTCAAATTCTTCAACAGGGCATTTGGGGTAATCTTTAACAAGCTCTACTGTAAATGGATTTAGCTGGGGCAGTATAGATAAAGCTTGAACAAGCTGGTCTTTTGATAAAGGGTGCTTTTCAGTACTAATGAAATGTAAAGGAGCAAGTAGCGTTGGTGATCCTTGTTGAGCAATTTGGTACGCTTGTAAGGTCAATAAAAAATTTAAGCCCGTTCCAAAGCCAGTTTCAGCAATGGTAAAAATTTTTTTGGCATCTGGTAAACGCTGTTTTATGCTATTTTTATGAATAAATACAAAATCACTTTGCAGAAGTGCAGACTCACTATCAGAATAATTATCATCAAAGCGTTGGCAATAAGGTAAACCATCTTTTTGGTAGGATAATTTATTGCTTTCGTTTGTTTTATTTGATTTTTTCATAAAAAATTCTTTTGCTAAAGTGATAGAGTTAGTATTAACTACCTTGAAATTTCGGTATCTATTTTACCCGAAATATTGATATCGATCAGAAAATAACGACAGATAAGTTAAAATGTCATAGATATATTAGAATGGATATTATATTGTAGTGTACAAGTGTACGCTGGTTTATGTTGTGGTAAACAACTAGTACTACCAGTTCAACGGCTATTACGAGTATAATAGCGCAAAATTTTATAATTATAGATGGTTAGTTAAATGAAACGTGTCGTAATAACAGGCTTAGGTATTGTCTCAAGTATTGGTAATAATGCTGATGAAGTTTTAGCCTCATTAAAAGCAGGTAAGTCAGGTATCACTCATTCGGAAAGCTTTGCTGAACAAGGCTTGAAAAGTAATGTTTGGGGTAAACCAACTATAGAAATTAAGGATCACATTGACCGTAAAGCTGTACGCTTTATGGGGGATGCGGCAGGTTATGCTTACATCGCTATGGACCAAGCGGTGAAGGATGCCAAGCTAACTGAAGATCAAATCTCAAATGTACGCACTGGTATTGTTGCTGGCTCAGGTGGTGCATCATCAGAGAATATCGTTGCTTCTACCGATACCCTACGTAACCGCGGTATTCGTCGTGTTGGCCCTTATGCAGTACCTAAAACTATGGGTAGTACAGTGTCGGCTTGTTTAGCTACGCCATTTAAAATTAAAGGTGTTAACTATTCAATCAGCTCTGCTTGTGCAACAAGCGCACATTGCATTGGTAATGCAATGGAGCTTATTCAATTAGGCAAGCAAGATATCGTTTTTGCTGGTGGCGGTGAAGAAGTTCATTGGTCATTAGCTATGATGTTTGATGGCATGGGCGCATTATCAGCGGGTCGTAATGATACACCTGAACTCGCTTCTCGTACTTATGATGCTGACCGTGACGGTTTTGTTATTTCTGGCGGCGGCGGTATGGTTGTTGTTGAAGAGCTTGAACATGCATTAGCACGTGGAGCACATATTTATGCTGAACTTGTTGGTTATGGCGCAACCTCTGATGGTTATGACATGGTGGCTCCAAGTGGCGAAGGTGCAGTGCGTTGTATGCAACAAGCTATGCAAGGTGTTGAAGGTAAAGTTGATTACTTAAATACCCACGGTACTTCTACACCGGTTGGCGATGTTAAAGAATTAGGCGCAATTCAAGAATTGTTTGGTGACGATTCACCAGCAATTAGTGCAACTAAAGCAATGACAGGTCATGCACTTGGTGCGGCTGGTGTTCACGAAGCTATTTATTCAATTTTGATGATGGAAAACAGTTTCGTTGCTCCATCAATTAACGTTGATAACTTAGATGAAAAAGCACAAGGCTTAGATATAGTTACTGAAAAACGTGATGTAGAGTTAGACCTTATAATGTCTAACAGCTTCGGTTTTGGTGGTACTAATGCCACATTAGTAATGAAAAAATATAAATAACTTTATTTACTTGGATCTCAGCTCCTATTAAATATAATTAAAACCATGTTAAGTGATTTCTTAACATGGTTTTTTTGTATTTAAATTTAGATAAAGTAACGCTCCTTATGCTAGTGCTTCGTTATTAAATGAGCGTATAATTATCGGCATTAAAGTTCTTAATCAGTTAGTTAAATGCAATGAAAATATATTTCGATGAAAACATGCCCTTCGCCAAAGAATTCTTTAGTGAGCTTTGTCATTTACATTGTGGTACCCACGGCGCAGTTGATGGTTCCGAACTTGGTGAATTGATCCCATTTTCAGGTCGTAATTTAACAGCTGAGCAAGTTGCTGATGCTGACGTGCTTTTAGTACGGTCAATTACTCAAGTAAATGAAAAACTACTTCATCTCAATGACAGACTTTCTTTTGTCGGCAGCGCTACTATTGGTATGGATCATATCGACCAGAGCTACTTAGCTAAGCGAAATATTACCTTTCATTCAGCGCCTGGTTGTAATGCTATTTCAGTAGCTGAGTATGTATTAAGTGCCTTAGTCGTTTTGGCTGAACGCTATCTACTTAACTTGTCATCATTAACTGTGGGTATAGTGGGTGGTGGCAATACGGGTTCACGTTTAAGTGAAAAGTTAACTGCTTTAGGTATTAAACATAAAATATGCGATCCGCTGCTTGGTGAAAAAAAGGAGCAGGGTAACAGAACCACTGAAATTGATAGCAGGAACTATGTATCATTGGATGAGGTTTTAGCGTGTGATGTGATTTCATTACATGTACCTAAAATTGAAGGTGGGGAACACCCAACATACAAGTTGTTAAATTCAGAAAACTTGATGGAACTACGCGAGGATCAAATATTGATCAGTGCTTGTCGTGGTGATGTTATTGATAACCATGCTTTATTAGCACTTAAAAAATCAGGTCATGGCTTAAAAGTTGTACTCGATGTTTGGCAAGGTGAGCCTGACGTTCTTGAAGCATTAATTCCTTATACTGAAATAGCCACTGCGCATATTGCTGGTTATAGCTTAGAAGGAAAAGCACGTGGTAGTGAAATGCTCTATCAGGCATTATGTAAGCAGCTTAATGTTGAAGCAAAATATAAACTAAAAAACTTCTTACCGTCGGCAAGTATCCCTGCAATTGAAATTAATCAAGATTTTAATCAAATACTACTAAACCAGTTAGTGAAAATGGTTTACGATGTCAGGCGAGACGATGCAATATTTCGTCAACAATTATTCGCACAAGGGTTTGACAGTTTACGGAAGAATTACCCCGTTCGCAGGGAATTTTCTGCTGTTACCGTTACCTTGTCACCCAGCGCCAAAAGTGATGTGCCACATCGCTTAGGCTTTAGTAAATAGTCCAACTATAAGAGAGAGGAACATGGCACAGAAATTTGACGTATGCATACTTGGCGCAACAGGTTTAGTTGGCAAAACAATAATGGAAATTTTAGAAGAAAGAAAATTCCCTATTAACAAACTCTACCCATTAGCAAGTGCTCGCTCTGCTGGTGAGATTATTGAATTTAACGGCGAAAGTGTTGAAGTACTCGATGCAGACCATTTTGATTGGAGCCAAGCACAAATCGGTTTCTTCTCAGCTGGCGGTGACATTTCTGCTAAATTTGCACCGATTGCCGGTGAAGCAGGCTGCGTAGTTATTGATAATACCTCAGAGTTTCGTTATGACGCTGATATCCCGCTTGTTGTGCCAGAAGTAAACCCTGAAGCACTTGCTGATTACCGTAATCGCAATATTATCGCTAACCCAAACTGTTCAACTATCCAAATGATGGTGGCGTTAAAGCCTATTTATGATGCAGTGGGCATTAGCCGTGTTAATGTGAGCACATACCAGTCAGTATCTGGTGGTGGTAAAGAAGCGATGGACGAATTAGCGAAACAGACAGCTGCACTATTAAGTGGTAAGCCAGTAGAGACTAAAAACTTCTCTCGTCAAATCGCTTTTAATGTTATCCCACAAATCGATGTTTTCTTAGAAAATGGTTACACCAAAGAAGAAATGAAGATGGTTTGGGAAACTAAAAAGATTTTAGGCGATGAAAACGTACTGGTTAATCCTACGGCCGTTCGTGTGCCTGTCTTTTTTGGTCACGGCGAAGCATTGCATATTGAAACTAATTCACCTATCTCAGCTGAAGAAGTTAAAGACTTATTAGAAAAAGCACCTGGTGTGGTTGTTTGTCGCAATGATGAAGACTTCCCTACTCAAATAGGTGATGCTAGCGGAAAAGACGAAACTTACGTGGGTCGAATTCGTGAAGATATCAGCCATAACTGTGGTATAAATATGTGGATTGTTGCCGATAATGTACGTAAAGGTGCAGCAACAAACAGTGTACAAATCGCAGAACTATTAGTTAAAGATCATTTAAGCTAGTTTACTAACACTAAGTAATTAACTTAGTCTTAGATTTACTTATTTAAAAGACTCGTTCATAGCTGTAGCAATACAGTTATTAACGAGTTTTTTTGTTTTTATCTTGTAAGTTAATTTGTGTCTTGTATTACTCACTTCAATACATAGTTCTTTTGCATAAGACGGCTAGGTTAAGTTAGCGAGTAAAGTATTCATATATACCCATTACACCTGAAGATGCAGATTTCAGCGAGAGTTTAAAGGCTTAAAGGCAGGCATTAATTGAAGAGAATGTTTGTTCAGGAGTATACGTCTCCTGCATTCTCTAAGAAGCCACATCCGTGTAGCGTCCTTGTCAAAATCAATAACGATGTATGTAAGCCTTTAAAACTCTCACTCTTGGGACATCTGAGTAAATTATCTTCTGCGTTGCATTTGTTTTTAAGGGAGCAACCATTAATAAAAAATGCGTCTTGAATATGAATCACTCTGGTGTTCTGAAACGAGCATAGTCAAGTGTGATGGGTATATACCTAAAGATTAAAATCATAGAATTGATTTACCCAAGAGCTACAAAAATAGAAGACTTATTGAATGAATTTGCTATTATCTTGTTAGTTAATGCTTTTTTGGAATAAAGATTGCACTTTATCTCTTGGATAAGCTTTATTTCACAAAAATAAAGTAATGCGGTATTTTTTTGGCGCCGATATATGATAAGTCGCGCCAATATTTAAAATAAGTTTAATTAGTCAAATTAGGAATGTCTCCATGCAAAAATTATTACGCCTGTGCCTATGGCAGGTAATTATTATTGGCATACTCACTGCTCATTTCCCTGTCAGTGCTGAAGAAGAACGCGGCATTCGCATGCGTGGGCCCAAGAGTAGTGATACAGAAGAGCGCGGCATTCGTATGCGTGGCCCCAAAAGTAGTGATGTATTTTCTTCTGAGCAATATGGCCCTATTTTATCAACAGATACTTTATGGAATATTGCGTCAAGAGTTCGTCCTGATACCAGTTTAAGTATCTATCAAGTAATGCAGGCGCTCTATCAAGCAAACCCACAAGCATTTGTTGATAGTAATATTAATCACTTAGTCGAAGGACAGTATTTAAAAATACCATCATTTAATGACATGATGGCAATTAATACTGATGCCGCGAAGAAGTATGTAGGTGACAGTAGCAAAATAGCACCTGTTGAGCCCAGAGCCAGTAAAAAAGATTTAGATACGGCAAAATTAGAAATTAATGAACAATTACAAAAGATTGATGGTCAGCAGCAAAAACGGTTAGAGCTAATTCAAAATGATATTTCTGACTCAATTGATGGTTTGCAGGCAATTTTAAAAGAAAATGATGATTTACGTCAGCGACTCACTTCTTTCAATGACAAACTTGGCATCATGCAAGATGAGGTAGCAAAGGGCAAAGAGATCAAGTTACAAATGGACGATATGATCAAATTGCAGCAAGCCTTATTAGCTAAAGCTGAAGCGAGAGAAAAAGAACTTTTATTAGAACGTCAACAGGCAGCACTTGCAGAGCAGGATATTACGTCAAGTTTATGGTTCAAAATTGTCATGGGCTCTATGCCCGCAATTCTAATACTTGCTCTAATGGCTTTTTTGTTTAAACGCCGTAAACAGGCCTCTGATGAAGTTTTCTTCAATGAATTAGAAACTAAAAAACAAGCCCCTGCAGCTAAAAAAGAAAAGCCAGCTGAGGAGCTATCACTTGATGATGAATTGAGCTTAGACGATGAACTTGATTTGTCACTTGATGATGAACTTGATCTGTCGCTTGATGATGAGCTTGATTTGTCACTTGATGATGAACTTGATGATGAACTTGATCTATCACTTGATGATGAGTTAGGGCTTGATGATGATTTGTCTACAGACTCGATTGAAAGCGATGATATTGTTGGTTTAGATGACGATGATGCTCTTGAAGACATACTCTTGGATGACGAAAGTGATAATAATATTCTTGAGGATGGTGAATTAGATCAAGGTGATTTAGATTCACTATTATCAGGTTTAGCTGATGAACCTGATAATAAAGAAGCAGAGAGTGAAGAGCTTGAAGGGGGAGAGTTAAGCCAAGATGACTTGAATGATCTACTTGGTGGATTAGACGACCTTGACGATGAAGACCTCGATGTTAAAGATACTCTTGAAGAAACACCTGAAGCTGCGGATGTAACCGATCCTGATGATATTGATGCACTGCTTGACTCAGTAGGCTCAGAGAATGATTCAGCGGATGACTCGGCTCCTGCAGCAGATGTAACTGACCCTGATGATATTGATGCATTGCTTGATTCGGTTAATGAACCAGTGAGTGAGCCAGCTCCAGCAGCGGATGTAACCGACCCAGACGATATTGATGCACTGCTTGATTCGGTTAATGCTCCAGTGAGTGAGGCAACTCCAGCAGCAGATGTAACAGACCCTGATGATATTGATGCACTGCTTGACTCGGTTAATGCTCCAGTGAGTGAGGCAACTCCAGCAGCGGATGTAACCGACCCTGATGATATCGATGCACTGCTTGATTCGGTAAATGACTCGGTTAATGCTCCAGTGAATGAGGCAACTCCAGCAACGGATGTAACCGATCCTGATGATATTGATGCCCTACTTGATTCGGTAAATGACTCTGTTACTGCTCCAGTGAGTGAGTCGGCACCAGCAGCGGATGTGACCGACCCAGATGATATTGATGCATTGCTTGACTCGGTAAACGGCTCAGCGGATGACTCAGCACCAGTAGCAGATGTAACAGATCCAGATGATATTGATGCTCTTCTTGACTCAGTAAACGACTCAGCGGATGACTCAGCCCCAGCAGCAGATGTAACAGACCCAGATGATATTGATGCATTGCTTGATTCGGTAAATGACTCTGTTACTGATCCTGTGAGTGAGTCGGCACCAGCAGCAGATGTAACTGACCCAGACGATATTGATGCGCTACTTGATTCGGTAAATGACTCTGTTAATGATCCAGTGAGTGAGTCGGCACCAGCAGCAGATGTGACTGACCCAGACGATATTGATGCGCTACTTGATTCGGTAAATGACTCTGTTACTGCTCCAGTGAGTGAGTCGGCACCAGCAGCCGATGTAACCGACCCTGATGATATTGATGCATTGCTTGATTCGGTAAACGGCTCAGCGGATGACTCAGAACCAGCAGCAGCAGATGTAACAGATCCAGATGATATTGATGCTCTGCTTGACTCAGTAAACGACTCAGCGGATGACTCAGCCCCAGCAGCAGATGTAACAGATCCAGATGATATTGATGCATTGCTTGACTCTGTTAATGCTCCAGTGAGTGAATCGGCACCAGCAGCAGATGTAACAGAACCAGATGATATTGATGCTCTTCTTGACTCAGTAAACGACTCAGCGGATGACTCAGCGCCAGCAGAAGATGTAACAGACCCAGATGATATTGATGCATTGCTTGATTCGATAAACGGCTCAGCGGATGATACAGCCCCAGCAGAAGATGTAACAGACCCAGATGATATCGATGCACTGCTTGATTCGATAAACGGCTCAGCGGATGATTCAGCCCCAGCAGAAGATGTAACCGACCCTGATGATATTGATGCATTGCTTGATTCGATGTCGGCTAATACTCCTGCTCCTCAACCAGCGGAAAAACAAGACTTACCAGAGACCATAAGTGAGTCAAACTCTGATCTAGCAGCGGACGAGCAAAGCGATATTGATAAGGCAGCTGAAAAAGGTAGTCCATTAAGTGCAGAAGAGTTACAAATTCAAGAAGAAAGAGCTGAAAACGAAGCTAAAATTGCTGAGTTTACTGCTGAATATGTAACACCATTTCTTACCGCTGATTTTAGCGATATTATGGCTAAAGAAAGTGATGTTGAATTAGAGCCTGAAACGCTAGAAAGTAATGAACTTGGTGATGAGTTAGACATAGATGCACTTATTGCTGAAGCCCATAGTACAGCTGAAGTTTCAGAAAGTATTGACCAAGATGAAAAAGATGATGTAGGGGATAACTTAACCGACTTGTCAGTTGATGATAGCTTCACTAAGTCTGAATTAAGTCAGTTGTTAGCTGAAGAGCCATTAGAGGAGTCGGCGGAACAATCGAAGGATACTGCACCTGAGGAAATAGTGCTATCACCTGATTTTAACGATGAAGATATTCTAGCTGAGTTATTAGCCGAAACGACTGATTCAAATGACGAGCCGCTTGAAAATGTAGATGAATTAGATGTTATTGGGGAACTAGATGATGTTGATTTTGATGAGCTTTTAGCAAATATTGAAGAGGAGTCCTCACCAACACAGCAGGATGATATTGAGTTTACTCTTGATGATATTGGCGATAGTTTAGTTGATGAGAGTCTTGACGATAAAGCTATTCAAAGCGCTCCAAAAGCGACTCAAACAGAAGATTATGTTTCTGTTGACGATCTCCTTTCTGGCAGTGAAGAAGAAGTCAGTAGTGCCGAGCCCTATGAAAAAACAAATATTGACGTTGGTTTGGACCAATTCTCGCAAAATGAAAGTGGCATTGATGTTGATGAGGATGGTTCAATGTCGAGTCAATTAGACTTAGCTAAAATGTATATAGAGATGAGTGATGTGGAGAATGCACAAGTGATTTTGCAAGAAGTACTCTCAAAAGGTGATGTCCTCCAGAAAATAGAAGCACAAGAATTGTTAGATTCATTGTAAGACTTTAATATAAACGAACAGCAATAGCCTAACAGCATAAAATAAAGGATAATACGCAGCGAAAATAATCTCCTCACTAGAAAAGGCGGGTTTGCATGCGTTATGCGTTAGGCATTGAGTACGATGGTAAGAATTATTGTGGTTGGCAGCGCCAAAATAATGCTATTACGGTACAAGAAAAAGTAGAGAAAGCATTATCAAAAATTGCCAACGAACCAATAGCAGTTGTTTGTGCAGGGCGCACAGATACAGGCGTTAATGCGACAAATCAAGTCATTCACTTTGATACTTCCAAAGAACGTAAAGATAGTGCCTGGACATTAGGGGTAAATACCCATTTACCTGCAGATATCGCAGTTGCATGGGTAAAAAAAGTTGATGAAGAATTTCATGCTCGTTTTAGTGCCACAGCGCGTAATTACCGTTATATCATTTACAACAAACCCCTTCGTTCTGCGATATTAAGCCATGGTATAAGCCATTGTCACTACGCTTTAGATGAAAACTTGATGCAGCAAGGTGCCGATTTTCTTCTTGGAGAGCATGATTTCACCTCTTTTCGAACCGTGCATTGCCAGTCTCACTCTGCAGTCCGTACTATCAAACATTGTCGAGTGACCAGGCAGGGTGATTATCTTGTTGTCGATATTAAAGCGAATGCTTTTTTGCACCATATGGTACGTAATGTAGTGGGCAGCTTAATGCGAGTTGGTCAATCACAAGAAACACCACAGTGGATGAAAGAGGTCTTATTAGCTAAAAATCGCTGTGTTGCAGGGGTAACTGCACCGCCAGAAGGGTTATATTTTGTTGATGTCGATTATCCTGCAAATTTTGACTTACCTAAAAGCCGTTTAGGACCATTATTTCTATAGGCATAACTCTTATAAATTAAAAAATTCATCAAATAACTACTATTTACTGAGCAGACCAGTTTTTTCTATATTCTATGGGGTATAGTATGGTCTAATATACGGTTTAAAATCAGTATTAGTTTACACTAGAGTTTGATGGCGTTTCTCCATCAATAAACCGACAGATATTTCGTTGCAACAGGCTAAAATAAAATTATGAGCTGGATAGAAAAAATTCTCCCGAAAGCAAAAAGCACACAAAAAAGTAACATTCCAGAAGGTGTATGGAGTAAATGTACTTCATGTAATGCGGTACTTTATAAAGCTGAGTTAGAACGTCAAATCTCAGTGTGTCCTAAATGTGATCACCACATGCGTATCAGTGCACGTAAACGTATTGATAGCTTTCTTGACCAAAATAATCGCATTGAATTAGGTGAAGAATTTGAAGCACAAGATATCTTAAAGTTTAAAGACTCTAAACGTTATAAAGACCGTCTTAGTGCCGCTAGAAAAAATACCGGTGAGAAAGATGCACTGGTAGTGATGAAGGGTGAATTACATGGTATGCCCGTTGTTGTTGCTGCATTTGAATTTGGATTTTTAGGTGGCTCAATGGCTTCTGTTGTTGGTGCTCGCTTTGTTAAAGGTGCTGAATATTGTTTAGAGCATAACATACCATTTATCTGTTTCTCTGCTAGTGGCGGTGCCCGTATGCAAGAAGCGCTTTTCTCTTTAATGCAAATGGCAAAGACAAGTGCAGCCTTAGCTAAAATGAGTGAAAAGGGTCTACCTTATGTCTCTGTGTTAACCGATCCAACGATGGGCGGTGTATCAGCAAGTTTGGCTATGTTAGGTGACATCAATGTTGCGGAGCCTAAGGCACTTATTGGTTTTGCTGGCCCACGTGTTATCGAGCAAACGGTTAGAGAGAAATTACCTGAAGGCTTCCAGCGTAGTGAATTCTTATTAGAGAAAGGCGCTATTGATATGATTATTGATCGCCGTGAAATGAGAATTACTTTAGCGCGTATGTTAGGTAAGTTTATGGGACAACCTAGCGTTGTTTCGTAAGTAATATCGTTTAAGAGACGTTATCGTCTCTTTTTCTTAAATCACTTGTTGATCGAATAAATGTCAAAATACAATTCAAGCCACTATCAAGATTTCACTAGTCTCGATCAGTGGCTTTATTATTTAGAAAACCTACATAGTAGTGAGATAGATCTTGGTTTATCTCGTATTAGTCAAGTTGCAGAACGTTTAACTATTGATTTAAGTTTTGCTAAGGTTATTACTGTTGCAGGTACGAATGGTAAAGGCACCACCTGTGCTTTTATCGAAAATTCCTTACTTAGTTGTGAGCATCTAGGATCGCAGCGAAGTGTTGCTGTTTATTCCTCTCCGCATATTAAACACTTTAATGAACGACTTCGCATTAATAAGAAGGATGTTGAAGATCAGCCGCTAATTGATGCTTTTAAGCAGATTGAAGCGGCCCGAAAAGAAATATCTCTAAGTTATTATGAATATACTACCTTAGCTTCATTGCTTGTATTGATGGATGTTAAACCCAGTTATATTATTCTTGAAGTAGGTCTGGGAGGAAGATTAGATGCGACCAATATTATTGATGCAGATATCGCGGTTATCACCACGATTGATCTCGATCATCAAAGCTTTCTAGGTAATGATAGAGAAAGTATTGGTTTTGAAAAAGCAGGCATCATGCGACAAGATCAAGATATTGTCATTGGTGATACTAATATACCCAAGTCAGTATTAGCCTATGCCAATAAGTTACATGAAAACCGTAGTGACAGAATATTTTCACGAGGTGAAGATTTTGTTGTTAACAATGGGCAAGACCATTGGAGCTGGCAAACAAAAAACACGCAGTTAGCTGAACTAATAACGACTTATATTCCACGTGATAATGTTGCTACAGCGTTAATGGTATTAGAAGCGTTGAACTTGACGCTTACTGCTGAGTTTGTAAATAAAATCATCTCAATTACCAAAGTACCTGGTCGAACAGAGTTAATAAAGCAAGTAAATCATTGCGATGTTATTCTTGATGTTGGTCATAACCCACAAGCTACTCGTTACCTTTCGGGTTACCTTAAGCAGGTTAAAAAACAAGCGGGTTATCAAAATATTTATGCCGTGGTATCGATGTTGGGCGATAAAGACATAAGTGCGAGTTTACAGCCGCTAAAAAATGATGTCGACTTTTGGTATACCGGAGCGTTAAGTGTGCCAAGGGCTGCTACAAAAGAAACAATGAAAAATGAGCTCGCATTATTTACTGATGCAATTAATTGTTTTGACAATGTTGATGAGGCATTTAAAATGGCGAATAAGCGGGCGGGTGCGTCTGACTTAATTATTGTCTTTGGTTCATTTTTTACTGTTGCTAATATCAGATCTCAGCTAACTACTTGTTAGTTTGTATTAATTAGGAGTTTCTCTTGTCTACACCGTTTCAAAATCGCCTTGTCGGTACTATTATTGTTGCAGCCGTGGTTATTATTTTCTTACCTGATGTACTTGATGGTGAGAAACAATCACACCAAGATGATTTTGAAGCTATCCCAAAGGCTGAGGTGTTCTCTGGTAAATTGACCAATCAACCATTCCCTGAAGATAAATTGGTACGAAAAAGTGTTACCCCAATATCCAATGAACAAGCTACTGATGAAGGGGATAGTCATAAATCAACTCCTGTATCTAATTCACCGACACCTGAAGTGAAAAGTAAGCAGGTAATAGCTAAGTCTACTGTTAAAAAAGCAGATGAGCCAAGAACTATTTTGCCAGAAAAAGCAGTGGCTAAAGAAGCTTGGGTAATTCATTTAGGTAGTTTTAAAAATAAAAGCAATGTTGAGCAATTATTAAAAAAATTAAAATCTAAGGGATACATTGTTTTTACTAAACCGATAAAAACTCAAAAAGGTACCTTGACTAAAGTCATGATAGGACCGGAGTTGATAAAATCAGCAATGGTTAAAAAACTACCTGCTTTAAATGAGCTTACCGGTATCCAAGGTAAAGTCGCATTTTTTCAACCTAAAAAGTAATAGACTTATATAAATTGTTAGGCATTATTTGGCAATTTCTGGTAGAATGCGCGCCTCTAATTTAGAGAAACTCAACGAGACACTCAAGTTATGGTTTGGATAGATTACGCCATTTTGGCTATTGTAGGTATATCGACACTAGTTAGTTTGATACGAGGCTTTGTAAAAGAAGCTGTATCTTTAGTTATTTGGATTAGTGCCTTTTTTATTGCCAGTACCTTTTATGCCAACCTCGCTAATCTGTTAACGAATATTTCCGATCAATTCTTACGTAATGCAGCTGCCGTTACCATTCTTTTTATAACAACCCTAGTGCTGGGTGCTTTGATTAATTACCTTATTGGGCAATTGGTCAGTAAAACAGGACTCTCTGGCACAGACCGTATCTTAGGGTTAGTTTTTGGCGCTCTTCGTGGTGTACTCATTATAAGTGCAGTAATCTTTTTTGTTGATGCTTTTACTGGTGCAGAAAACACTCAATGGTGGAAAAGCTCTGAATTAATCCCCGAGTTTACCTTGGTCGTTGAATGGTTTTTTGAATACCTTAAAGGGTCATCTAGTTATATAACTTAGTTGTTCAAGTAATATCTAAGAGCATGCGGAATATCCGTATACAGTTATTTATAAGATATTACTTCAATATCTTTTAATTCAATATTTATGTGATGGCTAACGTCATGCTAAGCAAAATGTCTTAGTTTAATAAATATTATCAGTATTTTTTTTGTGGAGAGAGCTTTATGTGTGGCATTGTTGGTATTGTCGGTAAAACCCCTGTTAGTCAGCATATATATGATGGATTAACTGTACTTCAGCATCGTGGTCAAGATGCTGCAGGTATTGTAACTATTCATAATAATACTTTCAGGTTAAGAAAGGGCAATGGCTTGGTGAAAGATGTTTTTCATACCCGTCATATGCTTCGCCTACAAGGTAACATTGGTATTGGTCATATTCGCTACCCTACTGCGGGTACTTCTAGTTCTTCAGAAGCACAACCGTTTTATGCCAACTCACCCTTTGGTTTGTCATTGGCGCATAACGGTAATTTAACCAATGCGGATGAGTTAAGAACATGGTTATTTAACCAAGCGAGACGTCATGTTAATACCACGTCAGACTCTGAAGTTTTACTAAATATCTTAGCGCATGAATTACAGCAAAGTGAGAATATTTCTCTTACTCCTGATGATATCTTCACAGCCGTAGCTAAAGTTCATAAACGTGTGCGTGGCGCTTATGCGACTGTTGCCTTAATTGTTGGCCACGGTATGATTGCATTTCGTGACCCTAATGGCATTCGTCCTTTAGTTTTTGGTAAGAGAGAAACTGAATTGGGCGTTGAGTATATGGTAGCCTCAGAATCAGTTGCCCTTGACGCATGTTCTTTTGAATTTGTACGTGATGTTGCTCCTGGTGAAACAATTTTCTTTTCTGAAAATGGCCAGATACACAGCCAGCAATGTGCTGAAAATCCAGTTTATAGCCCATGTATCTTTGAGTTTGTATACTTTGCTCGTCCAGATTCAACCATGGATAAAATGTCTGTATACGCTTCACGTGTTGAAATGGGCACTAAGCTAGGCGAGAAGATTGCCGTTGAATGGCAAGATGTTGATATAGATGTTGTGATCCCCATTCCTGAAACATCATGTGATATTGCTTTACAAATAGCACATCATCTTGACTTACCTTATCGCCAAGGTTTTGTTAAAAACCGTTATATTGGCCGTACATTTATTATGCCTGGTCAGGAACAGCGTAAAAAGTCGGTTCGTCAAAAGCTTAATGCTATTGGAACTGAGTTTAAGGGTAAAAATGTTTTACTGGTAGATGATTCAGTTGTAAGAGGAACAACCTCTGAGCAAATAATAGACATGGCACGTGCTGCAGGCGCAAATAAGGTCTATTTTGCTTCTGCTGCACCTGAAGTAAGATTCCCAAATGTTTATGGCATTGATATGCCAAGTGCAAATGAATTAATTGCCCATGGCCGTGAATTAGATGACATTTGTAATTTAATTGGCGCAGATAAATTAATCTTTCAATCTCTTGAGGATTTAATTTCAGCGGTTAGTGTTGGCAACCCAGAAATAAAAAGCTTTGATACCTCGGTATTTGATGGGAATTATGTCACTAATGACATTGACCAAGCCTATTTAGAAAGATTAGATGCATTACGTAACAATACTAGTAAAGAGGAATCAGATAAAAATGCTGATTCTATTATTGATATGCATAATGAAGGTGCTGAGTAATCCCCAGGATCTAAATTAACTAATTTATTAGCCGTTTAATTTAAGTCTAATTATAAATTCAAAAAAGCCTTATTCCTTTCCAGGAATAAGGCTTTTTATTTAATTATTATTTAACTTCGATATTCTTCTGTTCAGAAAAAATTACGAAACAAATTCAGGACCAAATCCCATAGTCCACATCATTGCAGTAAATGCCATTAAAGCCACTAAAAGTACTAATCCACATGTCACAACTGAGCTAGAATAGATAAAACCTTTTTCTTCTGGGATATTCATCATAATAGGCACGCCTGAATATAGCAGGTAGATAGAGTAAGCAACTGCAGCAATACCCGCTAAAGCGACAAACCAAAGTACAGGAAATAAAGCGGTAATCCCTACCATTAACAATGGTGTTGCAGTATAAGCAGCAAGCTCAAGGGCTTGGACAAAATCAGGCTTTGAGTCAAATGTCTTTGCCATCCATTGGATGAGATATGCTAAAGCGAACACCCCAAAAACTAAGCCCAAGTACATACCGACAGCCATTATTTGAGCACTTGCTACACTTATCTTTATCGGGTCACCTACACCAATAGTCCATCCAATATAGGCCGCGGCATAATAACAGCATATAGCTGGAATTAATGCGATTGTTAATATATGCATCAAACTATAACTTAAGCTTTCGTGACGCTTTTCAATAACATGCCATTCTTCTTTAGGGTGGGCGTACAGCCCCCATATGTGATTTAGTATCATAATTTATCCTCTCGCACGTAAGTATTCGGAAAGTACTTCTAAGTCAAAACAGGCAATATAACTTTTTAAACCATCAGTACTCTTATTATTACTTCCTTATTTATGAAAGATATAAAGTGTCCCGTCAAGTGTTGGTGGAAAAATAAACAATAAAGCTCTATAAAACGGTTTTTTAATAATTTTATGCGATAAGGAGTTAGACGGGCTTGGTGTCGCTAGCTAATTTTGATACGTACAACCGACATGATCTCAATACTAAACCCGGCAATCATTTCACTGTCAGGGTAATAAGTTAAATTTACTCTTTGTCCTTGTAGGCTTTGATACAGTTTTTTACGCTTGTATTTGAATGGAACATCAACTTTATCAAGCATGAGTGTATTCACTATCCATTCATCACACTCACGTTGCACATGGGAAGTGACTTTCATATGCTCGCTATGCACTAATTTGTCGTGTTTCTTAATCAGCTTTTGAGTAGCGTTTTTACTTGTAAGCGTTTTTTTTATAATTGAAGGCATAAATTTGATCTATGTAAGGTAAAAACCATATTTTGCTAGTATCTCAAGAAATAGACTTTTAAAATAGCGCATATAAAAACATTTCCTCGAAGAAACCAAGCGATTAACGCTGAGATAAATAGATGACCGAAGCAGAGCAATTACTAATTCCAATACTGAGTTTTTTAGCATGCGAAACTCCTGAAGCATGGATTAATGAAGCGAAGAAAAAAGAAAACTTACCGATAATTCTGCGAGACCACCTTGCCTGTGAACTAAAAGCAGGGCAAACCGCTATGTATCTAATTCGAAAATATGCTGTAGATAAAGACAGCAGCAAAGTATTGCTTGAGTGGTTTGAACCTTATGAAGAGTATTTATACCGAAAAAGGGGCGACTTAGCTTCTTTAGCTAATAAAAATAACCTCTCTAAAGCTATTGTTGCAAAAAGCAGTACTTCCCAAGGTAAGGCGCCTTATAGCCAAGATCTTATTGATAAAATGGTGTTATTGATTAAAGAAGAGCTTCATCATTTTTATCAAGTACTTGAGATCATGATAAAGCGAGACATCCCTTTTGAGGGGCTTACTGCAGGGCGTTATGCGAAAGGTATGCTTAAACATGTAAAAACCTTCGAACCTGATGCATTGGTCGATAAGCTCATTATCGGTGCATATATTGAAGCACGATCGTGTGAGCGGTTTGCTAAATTAGCACCACACCTAGATGATGAGCTAAATAAATTTTACGTCTCGTTATTGCGTTCGGAAGCTCGTCATTATCAAGATTACTTGGAACTTGCCAGACAGGTCGCAGGTAAAGATATTAGTGAGCGTGTCGCATATTTTGCAAAAGTCGAGGCAGAGTTAATTTCATCGCCTGATGAGGACTTTAAATTTCACTCGGGAAGTCCGGTATAATTTTGCATAAACATAACGGCTAACTTATGTTATCCGTTATATTATTGACAAATATTACCTTAAAGGCTGGTTTAATAATTCAATAGAGTCAGGCGTTACTTTTAGCCATGCACCTTGCTCATACCAATCACCTAAGACAATACGTTGTGCGTCTGCGTCATTGGCAAACACCTTATGCACGGCGGGTCTGTGTGTGTGACCGTGGATTAACAATTGGCTCTTATACTTTTCAAGACAATCGATTACTTCACTTTCAGTTACATCCATGATTTCTTGTGATTTCATCGCCGTGGCAGTGGCACTTTTTTTTCTATAATTTGCTGCAATTTTTTTACGGACAAATAATGGCAAACTTTTAATCGCTGTTTGCCACCACCATGACCTAGATTTTTTTCTAAACACCTGGTAGTCGATATCACGTGTGCATAAGGTATCACCGTGCATGATGACCACATGCTGTCCGTAAAGGTCGATGGTATATATTTCAGGTAGAAGGTGGATATTTGCTTTTTTTGCGAAGCGCTTACCTAAGAGGAAGTCTCTATTGCCATGAATATAATAAATTTTTGTCCCAGTTAGGTTTAGTTGAGTCAGTGCATCAGCTATAGTTTTAAGGTACTGGCTATCATCATCATCGCCAACCCAAGCTTCAAATAAGTCGCCTAGGATGTAAAGCTTTTCAGCTTCTATTGCATCATTTTTTAAAAAACGTAAAAAACAGGCCGTGATATCAGGCCTGTTTTCGCATAAGTGTAAATCAGCAATAAAGTAGGTTATTGCTGTTTTATTTTTATGAATCATTGTTAACTATAATTACTCAACGATCGCTGATTCAATAATTATTTCGTCTTTAGGCACATCACCATGGCCATGTAAGTTACCTGTTTCAACAAGTGTCATTTTATCAACAATGTCCATGCCTTCAACAACTTCGCCAAATACACAATATCCCCAACCTTGCATGTTTTCAGCTGTGAAATCTAAAAAGGTATTATCAGATAGGTTAATAAAAAATTGTGCTGATGCTGAATGTGGCTCTTGTGTACGTGCCATTGCTAAAGTACCGCGTTTGTTACTAACGCCGTTATTCGCTTCGTTTTGAATGCTTGCGCGAGTTTCTTTTTCGTCTAAACCTGAAGCAAAACCACCGCCTTGTGCCATGAAACCTTTAATTACACGGTGAAAAATGGTGCCGTTGTAATGACCTTCTTCTACATATTGTTGAAAGTTTTTTGCAGTTTCAGGAGCGTTATCGAAGTCTAATTCAATTTTAATATCGCCAAGGTTGGTTTTTAGTATGATCATAATAGTCTCTACTTAAGTGTTAATAAATAATATGGAAATTAATTGCCATAATTGTACGCTAACTTGCTATAAAGTGCATCAGTATTGATGATCCTTTAGATTTGTTCAGGTACAATCTATACCTTATTCAAAAGAAACTACTCTGTAGGAGTCATAAAATACCATGTTGCAAATTTACAACACGCTAAGTCGTCAAAAAGAAACCTTTACACCAATCAATCCAGGTAAAGTAGGCTTATATGTTTGTGGTTGCACAGTTTATGACTTATGCCATATAGGCCATGGTAGAACCTATATTAGCTTTGATAACATTGCTCGTTATTTACGATTTTCTGGCTATGATGTTAACTATGTACGTAACATTACCGATGTAGAAGATAAAATAATTAACCGTGCCAATGAAAATAATGAAACACCTGAAGCGTTAACAGAACGCACCATTGCAGCTATGCATCAAGATTTTGATGCACTCAATATGGCCAGACCTGATTTGGAGCCAAGGGTTACTACGCACATGGATGAAATCATCACTATGATTGAAACTCTTGTGGCGAAAGAACATGCTTATGTCGCTGGCGCCAATGTTGCTTCTACAGGGCAGGGCGATGTACTTTTTAATGTGTCAAGTTATGCTGACTATGGGAAGTTGAGTGGACAAAATCTTGAGCAATTACAATCAGGCTCACGTGTTGAAGTTGATAAGTACAAAAATAACCCTCTGGATTTTGTGCTATGGAAGTCGGCTAAACCTGGCGAGCCAAGTTGGTCATCTCCTTGGGGAGAAGGACGTCCGGGCTGGCATATTGAATGTTCAGCAATGAATGCTAAAGAGTTAGGTCATCACTTTGACATTCACGGGGGCGGCTCTGATTTAACTTTCCCTCATCATGAAAATGAAATTGCACAAAGCTGTTGCGCCTTAGATACTCCTTATGTGAATTACTGGATGCACACTGGTATGGTGCAAGTTGACCAAGAAAAAATGTCTAAATCATTAGGCAATTTTTTCACTATACGTGACGTTTTGACACAGTATGATGCTGAAACAGTTCGTTTCTTCTTAACCACGGGACACTATCGCAGCCAACTTAACTATTCTACCGATAACCTAACGCAAGCGAGAGCATCGGTTGAGCGTATTTATACTTCGTTACGTGATGTAGATATAATAAGTGATTATGCGTTAGATAAAAATTCAAACTTTGTTAAACAGTTTTGCCAAGCGATGGATGATGATTTTAATACACCACAAACATTAGCCGTATTTTTTGAAATATCGAAAGAGCTAAATGTTGCCAAGACCGAAAATAATAGTGTTTTAGCAAGTGATTTAGCTTCAACCTTAGTTGCTCTGGGTAAAGTTATCGGTTTATTACAACTTGACCCTGCAGCTTTCTTGCAAGGTGAAAATGATAATGATGAAGTTGCGATAATTGAAGCGCTGATTGTACAACGTAATCAAGCGCGTATTGATAAAGATTGGGCTCTCGCTGATGATGCACGTGACAAACTTAATGCCATGAATATTATTTTAGAAGATAGCTCTGGCAAGACAACTTGGCGTAAGGCATAGCTTTAACTCAATATAGCTGAGCTCAACTCTAACAAGAGCTTAAGTTAGGCTATTTTAGCTAACAGAATTAAAAAAGGTGAACACACAAGTGTTCACCTTTTTTGTATTTTATGTCTCGTCCTAAATGAGTTTACACATTGGGGACTTTTGGCATCTATTACTTGCTCGCTTGCTCGCAAGCGATTAAAGTATTCTCAATTAGACTAGCAACTGTCATTGGGCCAACGCCGCCAGGTACTGGTGTGATAAAGGAGGCTCTATTTTTTGCGACATCAAATTCAACATCACCTACCAGCTTCCCATTATCTAAACGATTAATGCCTACATCAATTACGATAGCGCCTTCTTTAATCCAATCTCCTGGAATAAAGCCTGGTTTACCAACGGCTACAACAATAAGGTCTGCATTTCGAACCTTACCTTCTAAGTCTTTAGTAAAGCGATGTGTCGTCGTTACCGTGCATTTGGCAAGTAAAAGCTCTAAGCCCATAGGTCGACCTACAATGTTAGAAGCACCGATAACAAGCGCATCTAGACCTTTAGGGTCAACCCCTGTTGACTCAATAAGTGTAATGATGCCCTTAGGCGTACAGGGTCTTAAACCAGGCTGTCTTAATACTAACTTGCCTACATTCGATGGATGAAAGCCATCAACATCTTTAAGGGGATTAATATGCTCAATGATTAAATCAGCATTTAAACCTTCAGGTAAAGGAAGCTGTACTAAGATACCGTCGATAGCGTCATCGTTATTTAATTCACTAACTAAGGCTAACAACTCTTGTTCAGTAGCTGTTTTAGGTAAGTCATATGAGCGGGAAACAAAACCGACTTCTTCACATGCTTTACGCTTACTGCCTACGTATACTTGTGAAGCAGGATCACTACCCACTAGAATAACAGCCAACCCGGGTGCTCTTAGGCCATTATTTAGACGTAAACTAACTTTTTCTTTAACTGTAGCTCTAAGTTGTTGGGCAATTACTTTGCCATCGATCAATGATGCTGTCATAACTCTATTGTTAGCCTTGGTGTAAGTAATAAAAAAAACACCGTTATTTTGCCACAAACTACAGTCGTATTGTAGGTTTACTTTACTTAAGGTGACCTAAGGATAGCTATATTGTATAACAAGGTGGTTTTCTATTCGCTTGTCTAATCATTGTATACAATAGGCAATATTTATATGGGCCATAGCGAAGTGAGCATATAATAAAGTATCTAAACTGATACTATGTAATAAGCATTTAATTTAGCTAATAGAATGTCAAAGTAATGATAAATATGGCGAACGGATATATTATATTTATTAACGATAAAATCGCACTTTCAATATATCGCACTGACGTCTTTATGACTGAGTCACTATATATATTCGTAGGTTTGTTTATTTTTCGGATTAATCGTCTAAATAACCACAAGACAATACTTTGTAGCAGAAGAATACAGCTACTTGTGCTAAAAATGACCGAACAGTTATTTATTTATAAAAAAAGTTTGACGGATGTTAATCAACTCGGTAATATCCGCATCCGTTGAAACGAGGCAATTTATTGTTAGTTGAGACAGCATCTGTCGGTGATTAGCGCAGCTTGGTAGCGCACTTGGTTTGGGTCCAAGGGGTCGCAAGTTCGAATCTTGCATCACCGACCACTTTCTCTTTTTATAGATTAAGTGATGCTTTGTAGGTAAATGTGCGCCCTTAGCTCAGCTGGATAGAGCAACGCCCTTCTAAGGCGTGGGTCGCAGGTTCGAATCCTGCAGGGCGCGCCATACGAAAGTATGAAAAGGTATTATGGTGGCTATAGCTCAGTTGGTAGAGCCCCGGATTGTGATTCCGGTTGTCGAGGGTTCAAATCCCTTTAGCCACCCCATCTTTTTTTATTAGTTTAGACTAATAAATTATTGATAAAGAATATGTCGGTGATTAGCGCAGCTTGGTAGCGCACTTGGTTTGGGTCCAAGGGGTCGCAAGTTCGAATCTTGCATCACCGACCACTTTCTTACAATACATTAATAAGCATCCCTGAAAATCCTACCCCCACAAATATTTCTGATATCTCTCTAATTACACTCTATTTTTTAAAATATCAATTACAATATTATTTTGTTGATCTTTTTTATGCAAGAAAACAATGGCTATTATTCCTTTCTACATCCAGCTTTTAGTAAAATTATATTCTCGTTAAATAATTAAAAAACGGGTACTTTTACGACTACAATAACATTCTCATCTTCTCTAATATTAGCCAGTGTAACTAAATAGTTAAAAAATTACCCATAGGTTAAAACTTACACCTTGCAACTTTTTTTTTGCCTCGCTATAATTCGTCGTCATAATTTTTGTAATAGAGCATCATTTATCACTCATTTGATAGGTTTATCAAATGTACTGGCTATTAATTGATGCGTAAAAGCGTAATACGCTAAATTTTTGAGGTATTTAAATGCAAGTTTCAGTTGAGACTACACAAGGTTTGGAACGTCGTCTGACTATTTCTGTTCCGGCCGAAAAAGTAGATGTAGAAGTAAAGAATCGTCTTCGTCAAA
>MAAB01029565.1_pt1 | contig 101477 bp, 106 predicted proteins | sample 1115991 | NCBI WGS metagenome assembly MAAB01 (sample SAMN04961124, study PRJNA320927) | seawater metagenome | isolation source: sample BD02T18 sea water enriched with oil for 18 days | place: USA:Gulf of Mexico | collected 2013-07-27
CAATGCCAGCGGCTTTAATTAAAGACATATGGACTCTCCTCATTTGAAGCTTCTTATCAACTTCACTATGGCACATTCGCTAGCGATAGATGCCGAGTGGGGAGTCCATATCATTCGTTGGTATGACTCCCCACGTCAAGTTAAACCAAGGAGCTTCGTCAAATGTCAGAAAGGTCAAAAATGCTAGCGGGAGAGTTGTATGACCCTAGCGATAATGAACTTGTTCAGATGAGGTTAAATGCTCGCCTAATAACCGAGAGGCTTAACCAGACTTCTATAGCAGACTTGCAGGTAAGAACTGAATTATTAAAATCTCTGTTGGGTAGCACAGGTAAAAATATTCATATTGAATCAATATTTAACTGTGATTACGGCTCTAATATTCACGTTGGCGACAATTTTTACGTTAACTTTGCATGTGTTATTTTGGATGTTGCCGAAGTTAGAATTGGTAACAATTGTATGATTGCTCCACAAGTTGGGATTTATACTGCAACTCATCCTTTGGATCCAATCGAAAGAAATAATGGACTAGAGCTTGCCAAGCCAATTACTATCGGTGATAACTGTTGGATCGGAGGGCAAGCAACAATTAATCCTGGTGTTACTTTAGGTGACAACGTAGTAGTAGCTTCCGGAGCAGTAGTTACAAAAAGCTTTGGTAACAATGTTGTTATCGCAGGTAATCCTGCGAAGGTTATAAAAGAGATCACAACTACCGTGTAATTTACTCATAACAAGCCATTCAAATGAAAAAAACAGTTGGTTTTGCTCCTGCGTCGCTTATTTTAGCCAACATATTATTTGCCTCTTAACGAGGTGTTATGTTACAAGGAGGGTTTAGTGGAAAATAAAGGATTAGAGCCTAATCAGGCTTCATTATTTAACGAACTCATATGGTTGGCAGTCCCAATTATTGCTTTTGTTCAAAGTAATAATTCAATTGCACTTGCAGCACTATTCTTTGCAATATTAGCGGTTACTTTCGGTCGCATTAAAATTAACCAGCCTAACAAAGCACTATTTATCAAATTAGAAAAGCTAGCTAGTATAGCGATGTATGGCTTATATATTGTTTGGTTAATGTTAGTTATTCGTGCAAATGTAACATAACAAGCAAATAAATCAGGACATATAACAGTTGGTTTTTGCTCTTTCGTCGCTTATTTTAACCAACTATTATTTACCTCTTAGTGAAGCGTTAGCTTTCCATCAAATTTAGGAGTCATAAATAAATGGATCAGTATGAAATCACTGTAAGTACTTTTAATAAATTAGCTGATAAATATCAGGCTAAGTATATGGACTTTGATTTTTACTTTGATACCTATGATACCTTCTGTGAATTGGTTACCAATAATAGTGCTAAAATATTTGAGATTGGATGTGGTCCAGGGAATATATCTAAATACTTGTTAACAAAACGTCCTGATTATCAATTATTTGGAATTGATCTTGCTCCTAGAATGGTTGAACTAGCTAGTATTAATAACCCATCAGGCGTATTTGAGGTCATGGATAGTAGAAACATAAAAGAAGTTGACCAGAAATTTGATGCTGTAATATGTGGCTTTTGCACACCTTACCTATCAAAATCTGATGTGGGAGAATTAATTATTAATGCTCGAAGGGTTCTCAATAAAGGTGGTGTGCTGTATTTGAGTTCAATGGAAGATCATGATTCTCGTTCAGGTTTTCAAACATCAAGTTCGGGTGACAAAGTTTATATTCATTACCACCAATTTGAACACTTTAAGCTGCAACTAGAATTAAATGATTTTAAAATCCTAACAGTACAACGGAAACAGTTTCCAATTGAATCTGGCGAGCCAACTATAGATATGTTTATTTACGCAGTGGCAATCTAGTAAGGAAAGCTAACAAGTAAATAAAGCGGAATCGCTAAAGTTTGGCTCGGTTTCGTTTCGCTATACGATTTAGCCAAACATTATCAGCCCCTTGAATGGGCGTTATACGTTAAGGGTAGTACGTTGAAAAAATTAGGCCTTGTAGGTTTTATTTTTCTGGTGTTGTTTGCATTTTTTAGTTATCAATCAGACCCATTACCCTTTATATGTAAAGTTGCTGATTGTCGTGAAAATAAATATGTGAAAATGCGAATCCCTGATGGGATTTTTGAAAAAACAATTGAGCTATATTGGCCCATCGCATATAAGAATAGAATTTCTTTGATACCAGGTGATAAAGTCTTTATCGAAGCAGAAGAAAATGATACTGGTTTAGGGAACTTTAAGTTAGTCGAGGAAGTAGTTAATCCTGATAAAACAATCGAGTTCTCTTTTACACAAATAGATAACAAAATAGACATGATGCTTGTTGTAAAAAATCCTTTTCCAAAAGATATTAAATATCATTTTAATACGATGGATTTTATGGGGAAGATAGAGAAAGCGGATAGTTGCCCTGTAAAAGCAAATTCATTGGCACGTCAGCAATGGGAACATGTTGTTCTTGAGCTGATTCTGACTGATATGCATTTTTTACAAACCAATGAAATGAACTCCTGCGTATATTAACGTATAACAAGGCGCGCAAGAACGGACATGGAGTTCCCTCGATTAAACAGTCTTTCTTGCTTTCAAAGAGGAAGCAGGAGAACGCGCCCATTCCACATATGTCGACTCGTAAACTGTCGGTTTTTTTTACATTCAAAACAATTAATTACCTAGAATAGTTGATGGAAGCGCGCTTTTACTGGGGTGGTATCGTATATGCATGTCTTTATGGGCAATCTAAATAATACGATGAAAGGGAGTAATACAAAATGATGCATATATTGAAATATACAATTGCAGCCACAGTTCTTTTCGCGTCAAGTTGGGCAAATTCCACACTAATCGGTGACGATATCCTAATTCGATTCGATGGATGCTGCGGTGGACCTACAGAAGATATAGTGACAGTGGGTGCTGGCTTTGAGCTTTCTGATGGTGATGGGTCGAACTTCGAAGCGACCACTGCTGGTACAGCTGTGACCAGTATCGACGTGGATGCTTCGTCCGTCACTTTCATGATGCATTTAAGTTATAACTTAGACAATCAGTTCTTCACCTTCTCGGATCTAGACTGGGTAGGCGGAGATGGATTCATCACTGATGCAGTCCTCTCGATCTCTGAGATAGGCACAATCGTCCAGTCTGATATAACTTTTGGTGCCGATTGGTTCAGCATTGAGGTTGGCCTGCAAACACCGACAAACTACAGCCCAGACCGGATGGTTAGGATAGACTTGGTGACCGCACACGATGTACCTGAACCTGTCAGCCTTGTGTTGTTTGGCCTTGGGCTCGCTGGCCTTGGGTTGTCAAAACGTAAAAAAGCGTAAAGCATTACTAGTGAATAGCCCTCAATGGAGGGCTTTTTATTGCCCTAGGGTAGATGTTAGTTATGGTTCTTTATGGAGCAGCTGTCAGTACTCTTTCTCAAATATTAGTGTGTTCACCTTAATCTCAACTTTGAACTGTGACAAAAGTAACTATTCATAGAAGCATCCCTCTGGTGTTTTATGACCTAATTGTTTTTTAGGTTTTATATTTAATTTAGCAGTGATGATATGGCATCGTTGTTGTGTTAATCCCTCCATTGATGGTCTTGTTTTTTAATTGCCCAATCAATCTGTTAGTCTTTTTATTCGTGCCACGCTCCCATAAGTGATGTGGATCAACCCAGTAGTCAGGGTAACTTGTGCTTGCTCAACCACTTTTAGATTGTTAAACCCTGTGTCGTTATCATCGGTGAGTGTATAAAATTAACGTTCGCCATTCTTTATTTCCGATAAAGTCGTTAATATTACCTTAACTTTTAATTAATTATTTATGTTCGATGATAACGCTTAGAGACTTTAAAGAAGAAGATAAAACAGCACTTTTGAATATTTTAAATGAAGCCCAAGTAGTAAAGTACTTATCATCTAAAATTCCAGCACCTTATACTCTTGAAGACGCGCATTGGTGGATTTTTACAGGAAGTAGAATGGGTATTGTGAAAGCGATAGAGTTCAAAGGTGAGTTGATAGGATGTATTGGCGCCGAGAAAGGACTGTTTGAGTATCAACGGTCTGCTGAATTAGGTTATTGGATTGCAATAGATTATTGGGGGCAGGGGATTGCAACACAAGCGATTAAGCAATTCATTCCTTTTGTATTTGAAACGACAGATATAGTTAGGCTTTTTGCTTCAGTTTTTTCAGCAAATACTGCCTCTGAACGGGTACTGACTAAATGCGGTTTCAACTTAGAAGCGATACAGAAAAAAGCAATATATAAGGAGGGAGAATTCTTTAACAATCACATATTTAGTTTATTGAAAGCGTAATTATTACATAAAAGGTAAAGTGGAGTTTGAATGAACATTGAAATATTAGATAAACCAGAACAAGAATTAATTGATTATCTAGATAATAAAATTTCTGAATTTAATTGGGCTCATTGGGAGGTGAGTGAGCGAACCCCTTTAGCAGTACAAATTAAAAATGATCAAGGTGTTGTTATAGCTGGCGCGGCAGGCCGTTCATTTGGAAATTGGCTATTATTAGATACATTGTGGGTGTCAGACGAATTACGAGGCCAAAATATAGGCAGTAAAATTCTAAAAGAAATAGAAGCTGCGGGTAAGAAGCGTGGTTGCATTAAATGCTTACTAGATACGCTAAATTTTCAAGCGATGCCTTTTTATGAAAAGCATGGTTATACAACTATATGGGTGCAACAAAATTACCCTAAAACAGGCTGTAAATATTTTATGGAGAAAGTGCTATAGGCGTTTTGGGGATTAGTAAAATATGGGGTTAGTTATATAGCATGACTGACGTTTATGGCTGCACAGTTTCGTATATTAATGTAAACCATAACATGAGGCGAAAGGAATTTTAATACAGACTATGGAATATTTCATCGCAATTGTAATGTTTGCTATCTCATCATCAGTTACGCCTGGTCCTAATAATATTACTGTTATGGCGTCTGGCGTTAATTTTGGCATTCGTAAAAGCATACCAGTGTTTATGGGGATCTGTGTTGGGTTTGCGATAATGTTACTGCTTGTTGGTATTGGTTTTGGGCAAATATTTGAAAAAATTCCTGTATTACACCTCTTTATCAAATTTTTTGGTACTTTATATTTGCTCTATCTTGCTTTTCTTATAGCTACCGCTGATGAGGTATCAATGTCTAAAGCTCCTGCGAAGCCGTTAACTTTTATTAATGGAGCCTTATTTCAATGGTTAAACGCTAAGGCTTGGGTAGTTGCTACAGGTGCAATTGCTGCATTTACAACCGTGGGTGTAGACTTTTATTCACAAAATATAATCATTGCTTTAACCTTTTTAGTTGTCTCATTTCCTTGTGTGGGAGTTTGGTTGTTTTTCGGTTCAAAGCTCAAGAATAGACTGAAATCTAAGCAACACAGGAAAGCGTTTAACTATGCCATGGCTGGGTTGTTAGTGTTATCAGTAATACCCGTCATAATAGAGTTGAGTGATCAGTTTATCTGAAATTTTGGGTTAATTGGCAGTTAGCTTGTTTGGTTTAAATGGGAAGCGTTTTTGGATTTAAAGCGCAGACAATATCTTAATACATTTCGATATAACCTCACTTCCATTACCTGTGACATAAGCTGACGTAATCGCTCCTTCTTTCATAATACATATTGCATCAAGTAGGAGCGGAGATGGACTCGTTAATTTATTTTTTATTAACAACTTCACTTCTTCTTTGTGCTCACTGCAATAACGCGAGATATTGCTGTCTTTGTCACTAAATTCTGCAGCCGTATTGATAAAGAAACATCCTCTAAAATCACCTAAACTTGGTTCTTTGTTATTGAACCAGCTTTCTAGGGCATTAAAAAGTCGCCTTATAACCTCTTGATCTGATTTAGCTTCAGATATTTTACCTTCAAGCCAGGTGATAAAGTTGTCATGCCTTTGTTTCAAAGCAGCTAACACTAAAGCCTCTTTACCATCAAAGTGACCATAAAGAGTTTTTTTAGCAATGCCGGATGTTGTTAATATCTCATTGATACCAACTGAGTTAATTCCCTTTTTATAAAAAAGTGCTAGAGCAGTATCAATCAACAGTGCACGTTTTTTGTTCATCTAATTCTCCTTTGATATTTATATCAATATTGACAAAAGTATACCGATTTGTCTACTATGGCAGGTAGACAGATTGGTCTACTACTGTTGAGGTGTTTATGAATCATTCGTTATTATCTGTTATTGCTGGCATTGGGGCATCGCTAGCGATAGGTTTATTATCTGTTATGGAAGCTAATTTGAGCGATGTTGCTTTACTTATGGCTCCTTTTGGTGCGACGGCTGTTTTGGTATTTGGCGTACCAGATAGCCCGTTGGCGCAACCTAAAAATGTAATATTGGGCCATTTGATCACTGCGTTTATTGGTGTGGTATTTACGCAATATATTGGCGTGACGCCAATCACGCTAGCAATAGCAACGGGGCTAGGTGTTACGGCAATGCTATTATCTAAAACTACACATCCACCTGCTGGGGCTAACCCAATTCTTATTATGTTATCAGGGCAGAGTTGGGGGTTCTTGATCACACCAGTTTTATTGGGTGCTATGATTATTGTATTAGTGGGTAAAGTGTTGCGTATAATGCAAAATAAGTTCGCCAAGTTAGCCTGTTAATCAAGCTGTTAACTGGCTATTTACGATGATGAGAATTAAAGGATATTTCAATGGCATATGAAAGAATAATGGGACTTGATGTTATTGATGATCAAGAATATCAGAAATATCGTGAAGCAATGATGCCTATATTAAAATCATTTGGTGGTTCATTTGGTTTTGATTTTAAAGTATCAGAAGTTTTGTTATCAAAAACAAATGTTAATATTAATAGAGTGTTCACAATCGTTTTTCCTAGTCAAAAGCAGATGGAAAGTTTTTTTTCATATCCTGAATATTTGGATGTAAAAAATAAGTATTTTGATCATTCTGTTAAAAGCCATACGATTATATCCTTACATGAAACGACTATTTAGTATGATAGAGAGTGAAAAATGAATTTTTCTGTTAACAATATTTTCTTTTTGAGTTTGTTGTTCCTTGGCTTAGGTATAGTTTTTAACATAGCCGAGAATTCATTTTACCCATAGGTAGATGATTCAGGTGTTCTTCATGAAAGTTTATTTATGCCATTAGGCAAATAAGATAGTCAGTTTGAAATAGTAAAGTCGGCTAATACCTCAGGCTATAGACAAGGAGTTTCAATTGAATAAATTATTGTTAATGATAAGTGTTTTTCTTTTGAGTAGCTGCTTAGGCATGCCAAAATTGGTCAAACCCGTAGCGGACTTTGAATTGAATAATTATTTGGGTAAATGGTATGAAGTGGCTCGGTTAGATCATTCCTTTGAAAGAGGATTGAGCCAAGTATCGGCGGAATATAGCCTGAAAGATGATGGTGGTGTTTTGGTTATCAATCGAGGATATTCTGAATCTGATAATGAGTGGCAGCAAGCGGAAGGCAAGGCATACTTTATCAATGAAAATACCGAAGGGTATTTAAAAGTATCCTTCTTCGGACCATTTTATGGCTCATACGTTATTTTTGCACTCGATCATGATAATTATCAGTATGCCTTTGTTTCAGGTCCAAGTAATGATTATCTTTGGCTTCTATCAAGAACGCCAATAGTTACGGCTGAAGTGTTAAAAAAATTTATTGATATGTCAAAGCAGCGTGGTTTTAATATTGAAGAGCTAATTTACGTTAAACACAATTGACAACTAGTTTGGTATAAAGGTTGGTTGTGAAAGAGACTGGTACTTTTTATCAAGAGAGCGCATAAGGTACTAGTGTGCTAACATTTATTACGCCTACACTTGAGCGTGATACCTATATTGTCTACAATAACGCACTTTTCATTTACTACAAGTCATGAACATGAACGACACTACTTCGCTACCAGCATTACCTGATCGCCTTTCTGTTAACCCACGCAGCCCACATCATGTGGAAGAAGTTTTCGAACACGATATTGGTATTCGATTAAACGGTAAGGAGCGATTTGATGTTGAAGAATACTGTATCAGTGAAGGTTGGGTAAAAATTCCTGCACATAAAGCTTTGGACCGTCGCGGACAACCTTTGATCACAACCGTTAAAGGAAAAGTTGAAGCGTTTTATCGTTAAGAGATATAGTCTTCTAACTTTCAAAAAAGCGTAATAACTAGGTTATTTTTTAGTGACTTAACTATTATTGAACAAATAGGGCGTAAAGGAACTTAGGCCCTATAAATTCTTTTGATTCAGTCATTTTCTCCAAACACTTTCTTATAGATTCCAACCAACCATATTATTGCCCCTCAACTTCACTTAGTAATATAGATTAGGAAAAATTTATGCAATTGTTTATTGGTATTGTATTAGTCGTGATAAGTGTATGCCTGTTTATCATAGATATTCCGTTAATAGGCGCAATCTCTTTTTTTATTGGCTTTGGTGTGTTGCGAGGATATAGAAAAGGAAAAGCGTTTTATTTAATTGGTGGGCGGTCAGGAAACGATAGTTGCTGTGGTTAAATATTATTAAGTAACATAGGCTGATAATTATTTTCTAATTATTATGGCGATATATATCACTTGGAGTTTATCTTGAATATTGTTGAAACAGAAAGATTATCAATTCGTGAAATTACCAAGGAAGATGCACAAGCACTTGCCGGTGTATTGGCGGATCCTGTTGTTATGAAATATTCTACTGTAGGGGTACATTCTAAAGCCCAGATTATTAACTATATTGCTAATTGCCAACAACAATATGAATTACATGGCTATGGACACTGGGCCATATATCATTCCCTTAATGGTGAATTTGTTGGTGTTTGTGGGCTTAATAAACATCACTTGGATGAAAATGATGTTATTCATATTAACTACCGATTGGCGACGAACCAACAGGGTAAAGGTTATGCTATAGAAGCTACCCTCGGCATTTTAGATTTTGCGAAAAATTCTCTACAGCTTAACACGATACATGCGCTTATAGAGCCTGAAAACACTAGCTCTGTTAACGTGGTTAATAGAACAGGCTTCGAGTTTGTTAAAACGTCTCTCTTTCGAGGATTCAAAATAGACGTGTACCACGTTGTGCTGTAGAGCTTGATGATTATGGGTTCAAGGTGCACGTCATAATAGACCGTTAATTATTACGTTCACGACAATTCTTAATGCTTTAAATAGGCGAGTTTATCTAATGGAAATAGTATTGATTCGACATGGAAAACCTGCTTCTGCGGACAACCCCGTTGTGAATGCTGCGGAGTATACTAAATGGGTACGTCGCTATAATTTGTCAGATGTCGCTACCAACAGTCGACCTGTCAATAAGGCTGTAAATCAGAAATTATGTTATGCCGTATCAAGCGATTTTAAACGCGCAATACATTCAGCTCATATTTACACTGGTAAACCCCCTGAGATAATATCTGAACTATTTAGAGAAATGGAAATCCCAAGATATAAGTTACCTCTTACACTTAAAGCGATGACATGGGTTTATCTTTGCCGTGTTATTTGGATGTTTGGCTTCAAAGGCCCCTTTGAGTCTTATCGTTTAGCAAAAAATCGAGCTGAATTAGCGGCTGATAAATTGATTGATTTGGCGAGAGTAAAGGACAAAGTAGTGCTGTTTGGTCATGGCTATTTAAATTTTTATATTCGAAAAGCATTAATGAAAAAAGGATGGCGACTTAAGTCAAAAAGTAATGCATTTTGGGGTGTTACCAGCCTTGAAAATAAGTAAACCTGTGCAAACAATCCTATTTCATTGAACAACAGAGCATTGAATGCTTATACGAGAATGGAGTCTAGTGTGAACTTAACGAAGAAAAACCTTGATGATGCAGTAAAAGAAAATATCCTTTCTACAGAGCAATCAGAAAATCTCATTGCTTTTTTAAAAAAACAATCACCCAATGGCCCAAGTTTCGACTTTACTCATATTCTGTATTATCTCGGGGGCATGATAGCAATAGGTGCAATGACTCTGTTTATGAACCTTGGTTGGGAATCATTTGGTGGCTTAGGTATTGTGTTTATTTCCTTATTGTACGCAGCTATTGGTTTAAAACTTACTAATCGTTTTAACGCCAAAGGTTATGATATACCCGCGGGGATCTGTGGGGCCTTTGTTATTGCGTTAACGCCCTTAGCCGTTTATGGATTGCAACAAGCATTAGGCTTGTGGCCAGATGAAAGTGTCTACCGAGAGTATCATAGATACATCAAATGGCATTGGTTATATATGGAGATGAGCACTTTAGCTGTGGGTGCTATTTTGGCTTGGAAATACAAATTCCCATTTTTAATGATGCCTATTGCGGTGACACTGTGGTATTTATCAATGGATATTACTGCAATGATTTCTGGTGGAGATGATGATTGGCAGCTTAGAAAACTGGTTTCTATGTATAGCGGGTTATTGATGATTGCATTGGCCTTTTGGATTGATATTCGCTCTCGTAACCAAGCAGATTACGCTTTTTGGGTATACTTGTTTGGGGTGCTCGCCTTTTGGATAGGTATGTCGCTGCAATACTCTGACAGTGAATTTGCTAAATTCATTTACTTTAGTATAAATCTGTTGATGATTTTTGTGGGGGTATTGCTGGTACGTAGAGTTTTTGTTGTTTTTGGCGCTTTAGGTTGTAGTGGTTATCTAGGGCACCTTGCTTTTGATATATTTAAGAATAGTTGGTTATTTCCTATTGTTTTAACCGTATTGGGGTTATTGGTTATTTATCTTGGAATACTGTGGCAAAAGCATGAACAGAGTATTACCCGTAGAGTTCGACAAATTTTACCTGATGCATTACGTGAATTATTGGAATCAAAGTAAGTTTATTCGTGGCTAAGTCACCTTGTTGAGAAATGAATTCTACAGTTTATATTGCTGCACCTGAAGCTGATGTTGATTACATCCATACATCGGCTCATTTAGATGCGGCCAAGGGTAATGAAGCGGTTCGCCAGTATGAATTTATCATCTGAACAGTTTATCTTAGGCTATTAAGTGATTTGATGTCTGAGCGGAAAACAGTGAGTCTATTTATGAATAATCTATGTACTTATATTGCGGCAACAAAGGGTGGGGTAAATGCTGTATCCATAAAATCAGTACAATCTTTAGATAAATCATATAAAGATCAAGATATTGTTGTTAGCTGCATTGAGTCAGTTTTTCAATTTTCCAATGGCGTTGTAATTAAATATCTCAGCGAATCAGATTTAGCACAAGTTAATGAACAAACTTGCCCCGAATGCTGGATTTCATACGAAGTGATTTCTGAATCAAGTAATACCGATATATTTCCAAAAAGAAAGACGTTTATAAACCAATGCCAAGAGGACTTTTGGTTGAAAGTTAACAGTAACTAGTCAATGGCTACCGTAAAATATTGCAGGTGAAATGTGACAATACAACTTAACTTTAACTAAATGTGAATATTGGTTTTTTAATTTGAGATAATTGAGCTAACCTTATGAATAAAAGTAACAAAATAGTTAATAACCTTGGTATGAGGCAATATGAAAATAGTTAATATAAAACTCGTTCTGTTGTTGTTAAGTAGCGTATTGCTAACTTCTTGCAGTTTGTTAGATACTCATCAACTTCACGATAATACTGGCAAAATTAACGTTATTAGTAATTACGAACAGATAAAAGCTTGTCAATATATTAGCGAATTAGTTGGATCAGAAGGGCATTGGTATAGCTTTTTCTTCATTTCTAATACCGAACTCACGCTTTCCAGTATCAATGACTTGAAGAACAAAGCAAGTGACGTTGGCGCTAATACTGTTTATGTAGAGGAACACATGGGTTTTGGCACGTCAGTTACCTTTTTAGGACAAGCATACCAGTGTCCAGCTTCGTAAATTGTCGGTTCATCGTTGGCGATTAAGTCATACTAATTACATTAGAGATTGACGATAGCAGAGTCAAATTCGCGGAATAATTGTAAATTTATCTATTGAATTCAACTGGTTGATGAGTTGTTGTGTGTCAGAATTATTTACACCTTGCATCACAGCAAAGATAACAATAATTGCCACTGCATTGAAAATCAATCACTTTATATTTATGGCTCGATTTATGCTTAGGGGGGCGAGAGAGAATAATACGATTAAACGATAACTTGCCTGTTGTAAAGGTGAGGAATCAAAAGGGAAAATATATGCTAAATTCAAAAAAATTAATTTCTGCTATTACAACAAGCTTATGTTTGTTTTCAATAACCATTCTTCCTAATGCACACGCAACATTAATCACAATGTCAGCTGATGCTATTGTGCAAGTTTCATTAGATGGTGATAACAATTCTAAAGGAACTGTTAATTCAGGCAGTTTATCAGGAAGTGAAGTTGTTGCTCGTGAACGACTAAATCAGTCTCAACAAGATAAGCGTATTGCATCGTTTCTTCAATTTGATGTAAGTTCACTTACCACAGGCATAGTTAACTCTTCATTTTTTTCCGCGTCTTTTGAAGTCGACTTTGATTCACGTTTAAATAATAAAAATAACATGCGTGTTATGTTGGGTCAGGTAGGTAGTGCTTGGAATGCAATGCCAGGTTCTTTGCCATTATTTGAATTGGCTGGTTCATCAACGAATCAAGGTGTCTTAGTCGATAACGTAAGAACGAATGCATTTGACACTTATACGCTTGATGTAACAGATGTCGTTCGTAGCTGGGTAAATGGCACAGCAGATAATAATGGTTTCGTTGTTTTTGGTGCCGCTCCTGTTTATCAAGGTGCAGGGTTTAATAATATTGGATTAACTGTCGACATTCCTGAGCCGACAACAGTTGCTATATTTGCACTAGGAATAATTGGCTTAGCGTCACGTCGTTTTAAGAAATAAAGTAAATATTTATACAGTCTAATTCTAGAAAGCACTGGTCGTATCGATTGGTGCTTTTTTGTTTCTAGTGTTGGAGGTTAAGTGTTTGGGCTATTTTTATTCGAAAAAAATCTGTAATCATGTTTATGACTACAGATTTAATAGTGAACTTAACTCTTATTCGTAACCTGTGACGCTACAGGTATTTTTATAGGTAATCAGGTGCATCTAACGTTTGTCCATGCATGTTACCCGTAACTGCAGCGATATAGGCTTTAGCAGTATCGTTTGCAGATAAACCTGATTCTGTGTCCATACCCATCATTGCCATTGTTTCTTTTACAAATACTGGCGCAACAACATTAACTCTTAAGCTGTCGATTTCAAGTGCTGCAGCTTTAACAAAACTTTCTAATGCACCGTTCGCCATACTGATTACTGAGCTACCATGCATAGGCTCTCTCGATAAAACACCTGAGGTTAATGTAATTGACCCGCCTTCATTTATAGACGCTTTACCTATACGTAGTAAATTTATCTGTCCCATCAATTTGTTGTTTAGTGCCGTTTGGTAATCTAAGTCTGTTAAGTCATCTAAACCGGCAAAAGCTGCTACGCCTGCGGTAGATATCACCGCATCTACGTGCCCAACGGCTTTAAACATAGTGTGGATTGATTCTGGATCACCTAAGTCAACTTTTACATCACCGTTAGCATAGTTTGCTGAAATAATTTCATGATGAGCTTTAAGGTTTTCCTTAACTGCTTTTCCAATGGTACCGCTAGCACCTACTAATAAAATTTTCATATCAACCTCCAAAGGGTCTTTTTCGTTTAAGTTGTGTGTATTATATTGCTTGTATAAAATAGAAAAATAACCTAAAAAAGAAATGATTGTTCTTATGAAGAGAAAGATGGATTTATTTAAAGCAATGAGTACCTTTATTGTGGTCATTGATAAAGGAAGTTTTAGCGCGGCATCAAGAGAACTAAACATAGTGACTTCTGCTATCAGCCGACAAGTGTCAGATTTAGAAGAGCACTTTGCTTGTCAACTGCTGTATAGAAGCACTAGAGCCATGAGCCTCACCGCTGAAGGCAAACTGTACCTTGAACAATTTCGAAGTATTATGGCGAGTGTTGAACAATTAGAGAATAAATCAGATGACTTGAATAAGGTATTATCTGGACACTTAACTATCTCAGCACCAAGCGGCTCAGCTTCGTTGGGTTTTTTAAAATCTGTAAGTGATTTTATGAAACTACACCCAAAGGTAAAAATATCTTGGTTATTCGTCAACCGTTTTGTCAATATGGTGCAAGAAGGAGTAGATTTATCTATTCGGGTAGGTGATTTACCTGATTCAAATTTTATTGCTAGGCGCTGGGGTTTTACCCAGGTTAATTTTGTTGCCAGCCAGCAGTACATCAACCTACATGGTAAACCTATGCACCCAACAGAATTATCTGAGCATCAATGCCTAGTAGATAGCTCTAATCGTTTTCCATTACGCTGGCGTTACCAAGAAGCAGGGAAGGAGTACCAAGCACCCATAGACGCTTTTGCTGAAGCAAATGATGGCGACATCGTTGCAAAATTAGCAACACAAAGCTTAGGCATTGCGTATTTACCCACATTTTTAACTCAGCAGTACCTAGATGATGGCACCTTAATACCCATCTTAACTGAATTTGAATTCGATTGTATTCCTGTGTCATTGGTTTATCCTGCTAAATTAATGATAAATCCGTTGATGAAATCACTGGTCGCCTATTTATTAGCTACCGTTAAAGAGAATGACCGAATTACTTAATCATGTTAGCTGTTATTAAGCCTTAAAATCTGCCAAGATAATCAAAGGGACGCAAGTATTGGCTGTGTTCTGTTTCGTTTTAACTTTTAGTCAACCGTCATTTTGCCTTTATGGGGTAATACCAATTCAATGAAAATAATTGCATTAATGTTAACTATTGTTTCTTCTTGCTGTTTTGCAGAAATCGATCTTGTTAAAATCGATAAATCTGAAAGGAGAATGTATTTACTTGATAATGAAAAAGTTGTTAAAGAATATCATGTTGCTTTCGGTGCCAACCCAAAAGGGCATAAAGAAAAAGAAGGAGATGAGAAAACACCAGAAGGTATTTACACCTTAGATTATAAGAAAGAAGATTCTTCTTTTTATCGTGCTATGCATATTAGCTACCCTAATCAGGCTGATTTAGATAATGCAAAAAGAAAAGGTTATTCAGCAGGCGGACTTATTATGGTTCACGGGCAACGAAATAATCTTGGTAAATTGTCAAGAATTACCCAGCGGTTTAATTGGACGAATGGCTGTATCGCCCTAACTAACTCAGAGATGGATGAATTTATGATGCTGGTAAAAGTCGGCACCAAAATTCATATCGAGTGGTAACATTGTAGCTATGGCGGCAAAATTTGAACGTTACTGTGTTTGGTATTCTTTGCTATTAATACTTTATTTTAATGTGATAGAAATTTTAGTTCCTTGATCGCTTGAAAGCGTTAATAACCAGCCTTGATGTTCGCATAACCGTTTTACAATCGATAAACCAAAGCCATAACCAGTGCTTTGTCTTCCTTTCACTGCGGCTTCGGTTATGTTATCTGAAATACTTGGTTCAATACCTGGCCCCGTATCAGCGACAATAAGAGTTTTATCATGCATCTCAACGATAACCTTGCCGTGTTGAGTATATTGAAAAGCATTGCCAATTAAATTGTCCAATAATACTGTTAACATCCCCGACTGTGCTAAAACTTCTACATTACAATTATCATGTACTTCGACTTGTATCGGCTTATTATTGATAAGGTGGCTCTGGTCTATAATCGACTGTTCAATTAACGGCAGAATTTTCACCTGTTTTTTATCTACTAGGGTATGTTCTTCCCGAGCAAGAGTAAGTAATGTAGTAACCGTTTGCTCCATTTGCGTGCTTGCTTGTGATATACGTTCGATCACAGGGTTATTTGCCTCTGTAGCTCGTTGACTACGATAAACCTCAACGGCATTTTTTATAATCGAGACAGGTGTCCTTAGCTCATGACTAACATCACGCGTAAAACATTTTTCTCTAAGCAGACTTTGGTTAATTCTCGTCATAGCGGCTTCTAGGGTTTGTGCTAAAATCCCTATTTCATTTTTAGGAAATTGCTGCGCAAACTTATCAGGTATCTGCTCAGGAGCGACACCATCTACTAAATCAGCGAGTTGCTTCAATGGCTTAGCGGTTTTTCTGCCTAACTGCCAGGCAATAATGAAAGCAAGCAATGTTAGTATGACACCAGTAATTAACATTAGTTTTAAGATGCCTTTAGTAAAGGGGCGAACTAATAACATTTCGCTGACTTCTGCGACAAGGTAGGTATTTTCTGACTGTGGTAATGCGAGTAAATGATAATGTCGATCGTTTTCACCTGAAAACTCTTTTCTGCTTGGATCAGCAATAAATCGTTGTTTGATGTCATTAGGCAGAGTGTTTTTTGAAAAATACAGTGTCATGTACGTCACGCGTGGTGTTGGCCAAGACTTATTCTGATCAAAACTTTGTTGTAAAAATAGTGCTTCTTGTCTCACTTCACGCTCTATAAACTCATCTTCAATGTTGTACATTAAGATGAAACAGAATATGCCCCAAACTGTTGATATTAAGAGGGTAAAAAAACAGAATTGGCTAACAATCTTTCTACTTAAGCTGTGAAATTTCTCTGAGTTTTTAGCCTTCTGACTTTGCGATTGATTACTTTTATTGTTATTTGTCATCATTTAGTTATTATCGCTTTTTACGTTGAGTACGAAGCCAATACCGTGCAAGGTTTTTATCATTGGGTAATCAAATGGTTTATCTAATATGTTTCGCAATTGATAAATGTGTGATCTCAATGCATCTGATTCTGTAGGATCATCGCCCCATAACTTCTGGGATAATTTTGAACGGCTGACAACTTGGGGATAGGCTTCCGCTAATATGGTGAGAATGCGATAACCCATGCTATGTAACTCTAGATTATCTCCAGCACGTGTAACTTGTTGTTTTTTTCTATCAATGCTTAGTTGATCAAATATTAAGATGTCATTGGTTTGTAATAAATGCCGTCTTGATAATGCGAAACAGCGTACTTCCAATTCTTCTAAAGAAAAGGGCTTAGTTAAATAATCATCGGCGCCAAGGGTAAAACCAGTAATTTTGTCCTCAATACTGTCTCTTGCGGTGAGCATGATAATAGGTACGTGATGTTGAGCGTGTTCACGTAATTGTTTACAAACCTCAAGACCATCCATCACGGGTAAATTTAAGTCGAGAATAACTAAATCATAATGATGAGTTAACGCCAATTCCAACCCTTGATCGCCCTGAGTTGCAAAGTCTAATATATGTCCTTTCACTTCCATGTAGTTAGCAATGTTTTGGGCGATACTTTGCTGATCTTCAACGACTAGAATATATAAAGATTGATTATTCATTTAGTTTCTCGAATTGAACAGCCCTTTTAAATTTTGTGTAAAAGTCGAAGGGCTGCTTATGTTAGCCAATATATTACAGGGTTTTTAGCATTTCTTGTGCTGCTTTAAAATCTGGTTTAGCAGTAATCAACTGATTCAAAGTCGTTTTTGCATTAGCTACTTGTCCTAATCTTAACTGCGTTTTAGCTATTTTTAAATCAATATTAGGGTTGTTAAGCGCTTTTTGTCCTACCAACATTAAAGCTAACGCTTGTTCAAAATCGAGCGGTGTTTTGGCTAGCTTTAGGTAATAAAAGCCATATACACTTACAAAAGAGACTAGATATTGTTCTGGTGTATCGGTAAAAGGTTTAAGTGCTGATTTATCACCAGTGATAAATTTAGCGACTACAGCTAGGGTTTTGTCTTCCAACTCTGGTTCGACGTTAACAGGTGTTAATCCTAAACTCTTCACTAGCGCAGTAGCAACATCGACGGTTGAAGTCGGGTTTTGACCGGTAATTAAACGGCCATCAATTGCTACGTGGCTTAACATGATTTTACTTGATTGAAAGATAGCCCCTCGTTCGGCAAGTTTATCTTCCAGCATGAAATCAAAGTCATCTATCCACTTTTGACCAAATAATTTTTCCTCTTGATTGGTAAAACTGTTTATTGCTTTGTTGGCAATTAAATAACTGCCATCGGTTAGTTTCACGTTAACTAACGCCGCAGGGCCATGGCATACCGCTGCGACGCTACCTTGTTGTTGATATATTTTGGCAATTAGTTGTTGTAGTGCAATGTCTTTTGGTAAATCAAACATTGCGCCTTTTCCCCCCACAACAAATACGGCATCATAGGACTCTGACTCTACAACCTTAGTTGACAGTGTATTATTCAGTTTTGCCATAATCGCTTCATCAACTAATACCCTTGCATTATAACTCTTACTAGGATCGTAATTATCAGCCTCAACGTTACCACCCTTGGGGCTGGCGATATCAACAGCTATGCCATTTTGTTTAAATACAGAATATGCCTTTGAGAACTCATCAAATTCATACCCTGGCTGTTTATCTCCTAGGCCATAACCACTCACTATCATTAACACCTTCTTTGATCCTGGTGATGCTTTAACTGGCAAAGCTACTGTAAATAACGTAACAAATAGTGTGATTATTACCAGTGAGTGTTGTTTCAATATGTTCATTATTTTCTCCTGTGCTTTATATAAAACCATGGTGGCTGTGACAAGGTGAAACAGATGTGAAATGGTTGTGTTCAAAACAAAAAACTTTATCAAAGCAACGCTAAACATCGGCCATTAATTGCTTCACAGAACTCTTTAAACTATGTCGACTTGCATAGACGCCTACTAAGGTTACTGCGATCAAAATAATGGCTAATGTTATGAACAGTATGAATAAACGGGGTTGATAAGAAAGTGAAAACTGCGATTGATAAATTAACATACCTGTAAGGTAAGTACCGGCAATCGAGCCGATAGCGATGATTAATGCCGTAATTAACCATTCAATAATATTGAGCTGTAAACAGGTACTCTTTAAAAAGCCAAAGCTCATGATCACGCTATTTTTTTTCTTTTCTTTACTTTCAAGGGCATTAATTGATGACAGAATGACAATAATGGCAAGTAAAATAATCATGCTTGCGAAACCACTGATCACTTTGGTAATCATGGCTAAAATGTCATCAAATTGTGTTGTTAACTCTTGTAGTGATACCATTCTAATGGTGGGGTGTTCTTGCCATAACTGGCTAATCAGTGGCCAGTGCTCCTCGTTCAACTCTAAACTAGCCATATTGTATTGCGGCGCATTGATATGTTGCAGGGCTGTCTGGGGCATTTGCATCCAGAAGGTAATTGAGCCTGCGCCTGGTTTATATGCATGACTTGCCGTAATAGTGAAGGTGTAGTTTTGTTGATGAATAATGAATGTAATCTTATCTCCAAGGGATAAGGCTAAATCAGTCATCACTTCTTCTTCAAGAGATATTTGTTGCCAGTTTTTAGTGTCGGTTTGCCACCATTCCCCTTGAACTACATGATTGTTCATTGGCAGTTCTTCACTCCAATGTAATCTAATCGGATTGGATAACGTTGCTAGGCTGTCACTAGGTTTTTGTGCAAATTCATTGAGTGATTGACCGTTAATTTTTATTACCTTGGCGTACAAGTAGGGCTTAGTTTGGCGAAGGCCAATATTGTGCAATTTTGACCAATGCTCCACTGCTTTCATTTGAGACTGACTTGCTTGGGACACCATCAAATTTCCGTCATGTGTTCGTTGGTATGAAGCCATGGTATCGCCCAGGTCTTTTAAAAGCATCAAAGTAAATAATAATAAAAATGTGCTTAATCCAATTCCTAAGATTTGCGTACTTTTACTTAATAAACGCTGCTTCATCATAAACAATGTAAAGGGAATGAGTCCTGAAAATGCTTGGCTAACTTTCTCACCTAGCGTTAATACTACCCAACTAATGATTGCCATTAGCAGTATTGTGATTGAAATACTTCCAACTAACATCATAGTTAATAACGCATTATCTGAGTACTTTATTGCAACCAAAATAAGCACAACGAGGGCGCATAGTTTGACAAAACTTAAAGAAATACTTTTTGGGTTTTGAGTAAACAACTTGGCAACAGATGTATTGTATAAATTCAGCCAAACAGCTGAATAAAAGACGGCAAACAGCAATACACAAGTCATTATCGTTTTAGCGGTAAGCCAGAAATCTAATTGCCAACTAATTTCTACAAAGGTGTCAGATAACCAACCGACGACCAACCAGTGGAATAGAGCAGATAGAATAGCCACAATGGGTATAAGTGCTAAGATATTAATGATCCATTTAATCAGTGATAGCTGTAAACCAGTTTTTCTAGTTGCGCCCAAACTCATACAAATTGCGGAAAAATATTGTTCTTTTTTTACATGTACCTGTGCGATTTGTTCAATCGCGATAGCGGCCATAAAGAATAAAACAATAGAGGCTAATCCTAAAAAATTCTCCGTGCGTTGCCAGAATGAAGCTAAAGGATGATAACCGTTTTTATGATGTATTTTAGCCGCGGGAAGTTGTTCATTTTGCCACTCAATAAGTTGCTGTACTTGTGATTTTGACGCAGTAAGCAGGTAACGATGCTCGATAAGGTCGGTTGGAAAAGCCTGTTTTTCCATATCCTTGATATTGATGATAGCGCGCATAGAGACATTGTGTCCTTCCATTAACCTATCAGGTTCGTGAATTAGCACACTCGAAACAATAAAGTTGTGTTCACCAATGCTGAGAGTGTCGCCAACCGATATCATTAGACTGGAAAACAAACGGCTATCTAGCCATATATTTCCAGCTTTAGGTCCGCCTTTAGCGACAGTCACAGGACTTTGTAAACTTTTCGATGTGAGTAGTTTTCCCTGCAAAGGGTAATCAATTCCTACCGCTTTTAGTTTTGTACGTTGCCATTTATTATTAAATGTTAATGTTGCATTAATCTGCATTGTCTTGACCACACTCTCACTAAAACTGGCTAACGAGGTTAATTGAGCCTTTGTTAATTTATTTTTTTGAGTTAATACTGCATCGGCACCTAAAAGGCTTTGTAAGTTTTGCTGTAAGTACTGTTGAATAGTATTGCTTGATAACGATAACGTAACGATAAAAATCATCAAAATGGTTTGCACCCAACGCAGTAATTGCTGATGAGGCTGGCGGTATTCTTGTGTAAAATAGTACCAAGCTAACTGCATATGATGAGTTAACATGTTGCTACCTGCTTTTGGTTGGTTAAAAGATTGTTATCGAGGTCTATTGCATCAGTAGAATTATTCGATGCAGTTTTGGTGAGCACTCCATCAGCAAGTGAAAATATATTCTGTGCTTTATTTGCTAAGGCATGACTGTGCGTTACCATGATTAAACCGGCATTTTTTTCTTGGCAACAGGCAAATAAAATATCAGAAATCTCGTCCGCATTGTTCTGGTCTAGATTCCCCGTTGGTTCATCGGCAAATATAAATTTTGGTGAAAATACTAATGCACGAGCAATAGCTACACGTTGCTGCTCTCCGCCACTTAATTGAGATGGCTTATGCTCCGTTCTATTGGACAAACCAACCTTTTCTAACCATTGCTTCGCTTTGTCTATTGCGTGTTTATCTCCACGCAATTTCAGCGGTAAAGCAACATTGTGCAATGCGGTTAACTCAGGCAATAAATGAAATTGTTGAAAAATGAAACCAATGTTCGACCGTAAGGTATCCAGCGTTGAAGTGTGATTGTTGTTGGTGAAATAGCCTTGACCTGAACTGGGTTTCTCTAAACCAGACAGTAACATGAGTAAACTTGATTTACCTGAGCCTGAAGGGCCCGTAATAGCATAAGACTGTCCTTGGTAAATTGTTAAATTAAGGTTATTAAATAAGGTAATTGTTGCAGCCTTATCTTTGGTGTTTATTTTTTTTGAGGCCAAACTCTCATTAGCTATGTTTCTAAAAGATTGAGTCACATTTTTTAATTCAATTGAACAAGGCATTCATTTGCTCCACAGTAATATTCTCTCTTTTTATCGTATGAAATGGCGTGTGAAACGAATGTGAAACGATAAGTCAATAACATACGATAAAACATTGAATGTTTGCTTTAGCTTGTTCAGCATTGGGAAATTATTGTTTTCACTTTTATTTCACACATGAAAAATTACAGTTAAGACATGGATTAGTCTTAACAAGGTAAAAGTGAAAAAAATGAAGAAGCATCACCAGAAAAAATCGTGTTTATTTGTGTTGTGCGTCTTTGCAACATTCAACTCCTATGCAACAGAAAATATGCCTGAGCAACTTATCATTGCGAAAGATAAAGTTAATAGCGCAATTTTGAAATTTGAAAAGACAGATAAAACACGTTGGTCTTACCTTCTGTCTCGGTATGAAGACGAGGAGGGCGATATCACTAGTAGCATTGAGCAATACTCCCCACAAGACAGTGAACCTTGGCTTCTTAAACAACTGAATGGCGAACTGCCAACAGAAAAACAAATTAAACAGTTTGCTGAAAAAAAACAGACACAACAGAGTACAAAAAATGGCGTACAAAATAATCGGCTTAAGCTACGTAAGCTCATTAATCAAAACAGCTTGTCTTTAGTCTCTACTCATGAGAAATATTTAGTCATGGCATTTGAAGTGAGTTTAAATAGGCTGGGTAAAGATGCTATTGGTAAACTCCAAGGAGAGTTAACGTATCAAAAAGAAAAGCAATTTATTGAGAAAATATCGATTTGGAATAATGCAGAATTTTCCCCTATGTTTACTGCAAATATTACTGAGTTAGCGATAACCTTTAGCTTTTTAGAAATTAATGGCGCAGTGCTAATCAAGCAAAATGAAATGAAGATGAAAGGCAGTTTTGCTTACTTCACTGAGATAAACGAAACATCGTTAGATAAATTTTCAAATTACGTCTATCAAAATAACTAAATGAACAAGATAAAGTATTAAAACAGCCCTGTACTATTTATTCTATTTTACTGAGGTTGCTTGATTATCTTATCGTTGCTCAACCCTTTAACTTATTGGGTTAAGCAACGATAAAGATAATCTCTGGTGTTAGGTGTTAGTCAATATAGAAGGAGTAATAAAGATCTGTCGATTGCTCAATACCACTGACAATCTCTAACCAAAATCGATTTAAAATGAACATTCTCACGGTGAGTTCATTAATGGGTTCATACACGCCAATACCGTATTTCAAATAAACTCTATTACCAACATAACCACTAACCGTTGCTTGTATCTGATCGCCTTCTCCTTCCGTATCAACAGCGATATTACTGATCAGCGGAATTTTTTCAATTTGATCAAATAACCCTGCGCTATTGGTTGCTCCAAAACCAACCAATAAGCTGGCAGCAACCGTACTTTTTTCTGCCCCAGCATCTAAGCCCCTGCCTCTTACTAGATAGGATAAAATTTCAGGCATTTCCATTGTTGGGCTGGAGAAAAGCTCCATACTTAATGCGTTGGCTAAACCCGTTACCCGAATGCCAACATCAATATCTTCGGATTTGATATGTCTACTAGCTCGTAGATTAAAGTAAGGGTTATCCATGGGGCCATTGAAGGTAAACTCTCCTTTTTCTATGTTAAGCTTTTGGCCATACGCTTGGAAGGTACCATCAGACGATTGTATTTTACCGAACAGTTGGAATGGATTTTTTTCTTGTTGACTGATTTGCAATTGACCAAATAAATGGCTTGTTAATCCCTGGCCTGTTATTTCAAAGGCCGGCTTGATATTAACGCTGATGTCAGTTTTTATATCAAAACCAGAAGAACGTTTAACAACTGCTTTGCCGTCGTTATCAAGTATGATGACATCATCACTTAATGTGACGCTACTTTCAGGCAGTTTCTCAATATTAAAAGTACCGCCCACAACATCAATATTTCCACTAATAGTTAAGGCTTTTTCCACCAGGGATAAGTTTAACCTAGGTGATATACTCATCACTAATTGTGGTGGAAAAACTAATGGTAATGCGTCGCCTATTAAATCTAGATTCATGGATAACCTTTTTTGCCATGATATATCTCCCTTTATTGTTGCTTGTTTATTGCCTAGATAAAAGCCAGCATCTACAGCTGCTTGATTATTGTTAATGATGATTGATGAAGATATGTTTTCTAAGGTATTAGCATTTTGCAGCAATCGAAATTTACCTTGAGTTAAGGCTATTTCACCGTTAAATAGCGGAGAACCAAGTGTTCCCTCAATAGAGATGTCTGCGGTCATTTTACCTTCTAAAGTAATCACGTCCGTTAATATACCCTGAAAAGGTAATAAGTTAATTTGATTTAATGATACTTGTGTATTTACCGAGGAATTCATATAAGAGGGGTCAACCTCGGAATCATTAACTAAGCGTTCATCAATAAAATCAACGGTAGAAATGATATCTACCAAGGGGAGATTATTCGTCGCTATTAATGCTAACTTGCTTGTTAATTGCTTTTCATTAATAGCCAAAGCAAATAAACCTTGCGACCATTGTGACAGTACGTGTTGGCCAAAGTCATCATTAACGCGTAAGTAACCCGGCGACATGGCGAACCGCGACTTTGCTTCTATAGCTTGTTGACTAGACCAATTTAGCTTGATATCACCGTTAATTTTGCCAATTATCTCAGTGTCTTGCGGTAAAAATAATTCGTCAATCGTCGCTAGATTAATATTTGTTTTCAGTACCACATCACCAGTGTTACCGAGAGTCACTTGATGAGGTAAACAAAGACCAAATCCTTCACCTTGCCAGCAGTGACTAGCAATAACGCTTTCTTGTTTAGTTAAATCGATATTTACGTCGAAATTTTTATTATTGTTCAGGGTAATATTTTTATACGTTAATGCACTTTGCTTAATCGTACTCTGCCAATGAGTAAATTCATCATCCCAGTGACCTGATAGAGCAAGTGCACCAGCAAAGTCACCCATCCATTGGGCATTCATTTGATGGTTACTAGCGTTGCCGGCAACATTAAACAATATGTTTTCAATACGAAAACGGCTAGAGTCGTTTATCAAGTCCAATTGATCATTCTTTAAAACAAATTGGATGTCGTGACCATTCATTGGCTGATAGCTCGCCTTAATAGCTAACGAGTCACTATACCATTGCTGCCAATTAAAATGAGTTAATTGACTGTGGAGGTCAACGCTAGGGTTATCTTGTTTTCCGGTAACTGAAAAATCACTGGTAAAACTGCCGTGTATCTCTTGATGCCACTGATTAATATTATTTATCGATAATGTCCCCTTAATATCCCAAAATTCACTATCAGAGGATTGTAATGTTAAGGCACTATTATTGAAGTTGATAAACAAGTTACCTGGCTGTAAATGACCTAATTGATTTAAACCAATATTCGCTTTTATTTTGAGGTCTAGTGCATTTATATTGCCAGAAATATCAGTATCATTTAGCGAGACCGACCATGACTTTGCTGCCCATGAACCACGACTATTGATACTCCCTTGTAATCTGCCAGTAATTAAATCCGGCAAGTTTTCAGTTAATAGATCAACTTGTTCCTTACTTGTGGCTAACTTTGATAAGGCTGGGATGCTAATTGTTGGCAAAGTAAATCCGCTTGATTGTGCAGATAACTGCCAACTAATATCATCAGGAACTAGGACTAAATCACCTGATAAACGTAATTGACTCGTAGACTCATCATCGTTAAAGAGAAACTCATCAATGGTTACGTGATCTTGTTGATATTTTGCTTTGAGTTTCACCTTTGCATTGTTATAGCCATAACCTGTAATTTGACTGGCTAAGTCCAACGCTTGCTGTTTTACATCACCAGACAGCGATAAAAGTAATGAGGAATACTCGCCATACTCAGTTAACGATAAAGGTGTTGGAATTTTCTGAGCATCCATGGTGAGGTTAAATGGCATGGCTTCATTAATGAAGTTAATGTTGCCTTGGCTAATGAGCGCTAAGTTGCCTTTGCTTACCACTTCCAAGCTTAAGTTCTCAAATGATCCTTGTATCGAGAGTTGTTGAGTACTATCTTCAATTTCTGGCCACCACGACAGCTTGTGTAGTTGGCTTTCTAAATGCGTTGTTAGCTTGTAGGGCGGAAGTAACTTTGCTTCAGCTGTTAATTGATTGATAGAAAATGCTGATGTTTGGGTTGTAAATTGGCTGATATTGATATCGGTGTTAATCCAATAAGCGCTAAGTTGATTATTTCTTGAACGCCAAAGTGATTTACTTTCTTGGTTTTTGTCTATGGAACTAGTTTGAGTTGTTGACTGAGTTTTAGTATTTACAGTCAACGTGTCTATAGCCAGTTGTTCAAGCTTTAATTGCTCAATACTTAAGGCAAGAGGCAGATTAATCTCAGGTAATTGAGTAAAGGCCTTATTGACCAAAGTGCTTGTGCTTTGCTTGGTGATTGGTGCTGTGTTCTGCTCTTCAACTAACAATAACGTTAACTGCTTTGCTCTAGGTTGTAAGAAGTGAAAATCACTGTTACTGATAGATAGTTGCGTAATAAACTGCTCAATTGTTATTTCAGTTTCATTAATAATTATCAAGCTTTCTTTAAGCTCAACTAAGTCGGCGGTAATTGAAAAGGGCATTTCGAATAGTTGAGGAGCAGCATTATTTTTGCTCGGCACGGAAGCTTCACTCTCATCGTCAGACCAGTAATGTAAAGAGAAATAATCAGCTTTTGCTGATGTTATACATAAGGTTTTATTCCAGAAACAAGCAAAGTTAATCTGAGTAGATAAGCCATTTACTTTAATATCAAGATTATCTAGCTGTAATTGAAATGAGTTTAATCGGACATCTCGGACTAAGGAACCGCTTTTATAGTCAAAGGTAACACCCTCAATATTATTGAGTAATGTTAAGAAAATATTCGTGCCCCAAGGTGTAGTTACGAGTACGGTAATAAAGCAAAGTGATATTGCCAAATATTTAGCTATAACTAAACTGATTCTGCGCCATATCATAACTCAGCACCTAAACTAATATGAATGCGCTTAGTTTTTTTATCACCATCAAAACCATAAGCGTAATCAAATTTTACTGCACCAACAGGTGTCAGATAATGAATACCTGAGCCAAATGAATAGACTGGATTAAACTCACCTTTATTTGCCACACTGCCGCCATCGGAAAAAAATGCCATACGCCATTTATTGGTAAGATAATATTGATATTCAACGCTAGCTACCATCAAACGTGTACCACCAACGACAATCTCCTCAGTGTTCTCAGGATCTGAGGAGGCAGGAATGGTAGAGCCGATAGATTGATAGGCAAAGCCACGAATACTTTGATCGCCACCGGCATAAAATCGTAAGGACGGGGCTAATTCGGCATCTCTATCTATGTATATAGCGCCTAATTCCGCGCGAGTCACTAGACGGTGTTTTGGTTTCAACGTGGTAATGTAATTCCAACGTCCGTGTATTCTAAAAAAACTATTGTCTGAGCCAGCTTTTAAATGCGCGCCTTCTATATTATAAACTTGTCTTAAACCTGAACTTGGGTCCAATGCAGAACCACCACGAATAGTTCTAGACCAAAGAATACCGGGGATAATGTATTGCACATTATCTTTTGTAGACCAATCAATATTAGGCGCAACCTCGTCTAAATTATAAACCCACGCTTCTTGGTGTACTCGGGTATAAATCTGTCTATTCCAATCTTCTTTACTCAGTACCCGACCAATTTGAGCTGAATACACCTTGGAAGTTAAATCAGGGTATTCATCAGTTTCAACCGTTACTTTAAATTGTAATAAATCTTCAGTAGGGTGACCTAAGGGGATACTGTAGATAAAGTTACCAGTAGGGTTTTTTGACGAGTATTCAATTTTAGTCTCTTGAAAGTGACCATATTGATTGATCAGCGGTGTGCGCCAGCCAACGGAAAGACGAAATTTAGTATCGGTGGCATAACCGACACCAAAATCAAATTGATGACTTTTTGCTGGAGATAAAGTCACATTAATAGGCATGGTAAAATCATTAACACTACCTTCCTGTGTAATGGCTGGAAGAACTTTTACATTACTAAAATACTGAGTAGATTGAAGCTGTTGCTGTAATTTATGAAAATCATAGGTATTATAATAATCACCTTTTTTAAAAGGGATCATCCCGCTTAATAATTGTGGTTTAAGATCAAAATCGCTGAACGTTACCTCACCAAAACGATATCTTGGACCACTTTCATAGTTGATTTTGATATTTGCATTATGAAAACCTTGTTTTATCGTTATATTACTGTCGATTAAGTTTCCGTCAAAATAACCACGTTGTAGCGCTAAGGATAATAAGTCAGATTTTATCGTTTCATATTTGCCATGATGAAGTTTATCGCCCTGGTGAATGTCAATATTATTGAGCAAAGCAATAAAAGCAGGATCGTATTGTGCAGCACCTGTTATGTTGATATTGATTTTATCAAGCAGGGTTGGCTCATTTAATTGGATAATAAGTTTAAGGTTCCAGGGTTCTTCTTCAACGACAACACCAATGTCGGCTTGGTAATAACCTAGTGAATTTAATGCTTTGACGGTATTTTCTTTCGCAGAATAGATAAATGCAGAACGCTCTAAATCGGTTTGTGGCAACGTGCCTAAGTACGAAAAAATATTTTTTTTAACGGCTTTTGTCAATTCGCCATCAAGTGTCACCGTCAAATTATTTGCTAGAGCGAGGTTGGTGAAAAAAACACACAACATTGATAGTACTAACAATTTGATTTTAAGATTAAAAACCTTTGATAGTGTATTTAAGTCATGTGGCGTATTCAAAACCATTAAGTAGATATTTTTCCTGAAGAATTTGTTACTGATTTAATGGTAAATATTACGCTATAAATAGTATTCTGACCATGAGTATTACAAACATTCTGTGGTGACATTCGTTGTGTTTAAAGGAGTGAATCAAAGCAGAGTTACTGCAAAACTCTCTTATACGATTACAAATTTGAGCAAGGTTTAATATTGATTTGTCATTAGCCTTTTCGTTACCGAAAAGTTTTTAGATATGCTTTGAATAGGCGCAATAACTAAAAATCAAATTGTAGATAGACTGTATTATAGTTACTACCACCTTTAATACGACCAAACTGCGAGGCTGATTCAAACATAGACGAGCGATGATGAATGCTGTAGCCAAGCCAGGTTGCCTTTAAAGCATTAACATTAAAAATATCTCCCAAATTAACGTCTATAGAAAAGTCTATCGCATTCATTAGTTTACTGGGGCTATATCCTTTTTCTTCCATCTCGGTTCTCTCTATATACGTCACATCAGAGATATATGAAATTCCTTCAGCGAAGCCTAAGCGCCACCGTACAGGCCAATGTATGGTGTAGTAAGCTTTGATACCGACTTGATATTCCTGTTCGCTTTCTTGTACTTCTGATTTCCAATGCCAAGCTAACCCAGTTATCAAGTATAATTCAATGGGTAAACTAAATAATTCATCCGTTAGCGGTAAACCATAAAATACTGAGGTGAGCTGATTATTAAATTCGTCTTTTTCACTATTGCCAGCAAGAATATCGCCAATATTTGAAGGTGTTGCCCAGCCATGAGCAACACGCAGGTAGCTACCATTGCTAAGTGAGTTTTTTTTGCGCTTAGTTTTATCATTAAAAAACGCTACCCCAAGGTAAGCTTCACTTTGCCAGCGTTTATCAACAATAGTGCTTTGATAAGCGTTATTATCTAATCTAGTTATGCCAAGTGAACCAATGAAGTATAAGTTTGAAATCACATGGTATCTTGATTCAACCGTTGCGTTTACATCAAGGCCAGCACCAATGCGTTCATTGGTTAATTCATTCAAGGCATAATAATAACTATTAAAGTCAGCACTTTTATAACGAATGGCTAGCTGAGGTCTAACTTCCCAACTGTCGTGCTGAAAGTACCAGCTAGTCGTGAAGTTTGCATACGGTTTGCCATTAAGATCACTTAACACTTCGACATCAAAATGATGATTGTCACTGGTGTTGTTGCGCCATTGAAAACCAAAATCAAAGGTATCTGCTTGTGTTTCATTTTGATATTCAGTGGGAATATCGACAAAGCGAAGGCGGCTGAGGGCATTTAGCTCCCAGTTATCCTTTTTTAGTATATGTCCGCCCCCCTCAATACCACGTAGAAAAAAAATATCTCCTTCATAAAACAACATAGGTACGATACTGTTAACCTTATCGTCCTCAGCATCAAATGGGATGCTTGCACTTCGAACGAGCAGGCCTAATCCCCAGGTTTTTTCTTCTTTCTTAGACTCAGCAAAGGTATTTAAGCTTACTGATAATAAAACTAACGAGGTGATTAAGCGCATAATTATTTCTCTAAAATCAATGAGGTTTACAACATTTATGTTAGCAGCATAATGACAAGTCGTGGGAAGTAATGTGCGCTAAAGAGTCATATCATTTTAGAGTTCGTCTATTATATAATTATTTTGGAATGTAATTGTATTATTAACAAGCTGCTTTTTAGCACAACACTTTAGCTCTATTGGGCAAAATTACTTAATTAGGAAACACAATGTCATTGATCGCAAATACACCTAAACCGCCATACTATGCTGTTATTTTCACATCAACGCGGACAAAAGGAGATAAGGGTTATGGTGAAATGGCTAATAGAATGGTTGAATTAGCAAAGCAGCAATCAGGATTTTTAGGTGTAGAGTCTGCAAGAGAAGAGGTTGGAATTACCGTTTCTTATTGGGCAGATCTCGAATCTATAAAAAATTGGAAGGCGAACACTGAACATTTACAAGCCCAAAAAATGGGGCGTCAATCTTGGTATGACACGTTTAGAGTACGTATTTCAAAAGTAGAGCGCGATTACGGCATCTAATACAGTCGGTCTCAAATATGACGATTATTTTTTTGTTTAAAAGTGTTCAACAATATTTTAAACTGATTGAATACAAAGAGTTGTTCACTTGAACATGTTAATTGGACAATCAGCTATTGTGTCTATTTACGTGTTTGTGACCTTTATCAGGAGTATTGCACATTAAATCGCTATGGATAGTCATCTTTATCACGGTTTTGATTTGGTCGGGAATATCACCTAAAGATCAGTTTACTTGGTTTCTTGAAGTACTTCCTGCGTTAATCGGCGCTACTTTACTAACAATTACTTATAACTCGTTTCGACTCACCTCAATGCTCTATTTTTTTATATTATTACATTGTATTGTATTAATGATAGGTGGTCATTATACCTATGCAGAAGTGCCTTTGTTTGAGGGATTATTCGGTGCAGAACGTAATAATTACGACAAAGTAGGGCATTTTTTCCAAGGCTTCGTCCCTGCGCTGTTAGCACGAGAAATCTTAATTCGTGAAAATGTAGTCAACGGTAACGTTTGGCGAAATGTCATTATCGTTTCTATCTGCCTAGCATTCAGTGCTTTTTATGAGTTAATTGAGTGGTGGGTGGCGTTGATGTCCGGTGAAGATGCAGAGGCTTTTTTAGGAACACAAGGATATATATGGGACACTCAGTCAGATATGGGATTGGCCTTGTTGGGCGCTATTTGTTCATTGATTGTTTTAGCAAAAATACATAATCAACAATTAAAAGACATCAGTAATAATTAACTCGAGTTGTTATGTAATGGCTTAATGTTGGGTCAATATTACTGTACTTAAAATTCAGTCAGCCATTTTTGTTTGTTATTTAGCCAGAAAAATTAGGGAAATTTTTCAAATGCCACATGTAGAAATTAAATATTCAGATAATGTAGAGATTGATACTGACAATATGTTTGACGTGATTGAAGAGATCATAAATAAACATGACAAAAGTGCAGGGGAATGCAAATCAAGAGCTTACCCTTGTTCTCAATACAAATATCCGCACATACTTGTTATCGTTTCGTTATTACCTAAACCTCATCGAGACGAAAGATTTAGCCAACAGTTAAGTATTGAAATCGAAACGGCAATAAAAGCACATTTAAAACAAAGCTTATATTTTTCATTGAACATTGAATACAGTTTGAATTACTACACAACCAATATTCATCATGTTGCAGGCGATAATCTGCAGAGAATAATAACATAAGTACTTACGTTTAATCGCTCCTATTCCTTGCCTCTAGCAGGCGTTTACCCCAAAATGGATAAGCACATGTACCTTTTACTAACAGTAATCGTTTCTACCTTAATTGCTGGTTTAGCTATGCCATTAGGTGCTGCCATTGCCCACTTTGAGCATATTAAAGAAAAATTGATTGAGGAAGAATTTAGGCATAGTGTGATGGCATTTGGCGGTGGAGCATTATTGTCAGCTGTAGCGTTAGTTTTAGTACCTGAAGGTATGGCAACGCTAGAACCACTCTCAGTTTGTTTTTGGTTTATTGTTGGAGGGCTGAGCTTTATGCTTCTTGATATTTATCTTAAAAAAATAGATACACCTGCAAGTCAACTCGCCGCGATGCTTTCTGATTTTATTCCTGAATCGATCGCTCTAGGTGCAGCATTTGCTACAGGTGAAAGTAGTGCTTTCTTACTTGCCGGATTAATTGCACTACAAAATGTTCCAGAAGGATTCAGTGCTTATCGAGAATTGAGCACGACTGCAGTTTATAAGCCGAGAAAGATTATCGTCATGTTTACTTTAATGGCATTACTTGGCCCAATATCAGGCGTGTCTGGCTTTTTATGGTTATCAGATTATCCAGAAGTTATCGCTGCGATCATGCTCTTTGCCTCTGGCGGTATTCTCTATTCGATATTCCAAGATTTAGCACCGCAAGTTAAACTAGAAAAACATTGGGCTCCACCCATGGGCGCAGTACTCGGTTTTGTTTTGGGCATGCTTGGTTTCATGTTCACTACATAAAAAGTGATTTGTAGCCATGCTTGTAATTTGTCACTGACCAAAAGAAAGAGGATTAACAGATGTCTAAGGTAATTATTTATTATCTAGAAATGAACACTTTGGATGAATTGACCCCCAAGCTGGAGTCAAAAGGTTTAACCATTACAGAAGTTGAAATTAAGAATTTTCGATTTAATCGATTTCTATATCAATATGTTGGCGAACCATGGGAATGGACGGATAAGCTTACTCACAGTGACGAAATGTGGGAAACTTATGCTGAAAGTCCAATGGTCAGTACTTATGTGGCCTATTATCGTGGTGCTATTGCGGGATATTTTGAACTTCAAAATACTGAAACAGGTGATGTTGAAATCAAGTACTTTGGTTTGGCAGAAGACTTTATCGGCAAAGGCCATGGTGGCTACCTTCTTACCTGTGCTATTAAATCGGCTTGGTCTCTGCTTGGTGCTAAACGTGTTTGGTTGCACACGTGTAGTCTCGACCACCCGAGTGCGATGCAAAACTACAAAGCGCGAGGTTTTAAACTCTACAAAGAAGAGGTAGAACAAGCTTTGCCTGTAAATTGACTGTCATGAGAGTCACTATATCAGATATAAGTAACCTTCTCAGTAATACGCATGTTTTTCTATTAATATAGTAAAAAACATTAGAGTAAGGATTTGAAATTAAAGGGTATTTAGTTGCTTTATTTAGCAATCAAGTGGATAGGGATTACTGAGACGTCTATATAATAAGCTGTTAGTTGCCGCAACTTGTTCGAGTAAACTTATTTATTAAACGTGCGGCTTTTCACATCAAAGGCTTGGTGTTTGTTCCTTTCTTTGTTGTTTCAACTTTCAGTTTTATAAAGTCGTTTTGTGTTCTTGGTTACACAGCTTTCGCCTAAGTTTTGCAGGTAAAACAAGTAGCAAAAGGCGTAAATGGCTCAAAGTTCACGTGTAGTGGCTAAGTTGCGGTGGCAGTTTTTTGATTCTTCCGTCTAATCCATAAACATGGTAACTTATTGTAAGTTATGTAATTTAACGCGCAGCAACTAACAAGGCAATCAAACTGACACGTAACAGTTGGCTCGGTTCCGCTTCGCTTCACATTTTAGCCAACAATTACTTAACCGCTTATTGTGGCGTTAGTCAGATTTATATATGCTGAATTCAATTTGATTTCTGGAGTTATAAAATGTCATCAGATAAAAAAGATAAAACTAAATCGAATAAAGTTGGTGCTGGTATCGCTCTTGGTGTTGGTGTCGGCTTAGCTATTGGAAGTTCAATGGGTAAAGTCGGTGCTGGGCTGGCAGTTGGAATAGCGATAGGTATCGCTTTTGGGGTTACTATGCAAAAAAAAGAAGACTCTAAAAAAGGTGACGAATAGTTATTGTGATCAAGCTTACTAACAAGCTAATTAATAAGGACAAATAACAGTTGGCTTTTGCTTTTGCGTCGCTTATTTTAGCCAACAATTTTATGCCTCTTAGTGAGGCGCTATATTTATAGGTGTATACGGATGTCATTTATGAAAATATCAATAGTACTAATTGTTATAGCGCTTAGCGGCTGCAGTTCTAATCCAAATTACAATAAAACTACAAGTTGTGGTTCAGCTACCCCTGTATGTTTGGCTTTAGTGGCTGCTACTGATGCAGCTACAAATAGTAGTAGTTCTTTTCAAAAGTGTTCTGATATGTCTGGTGACAAAAAAAAAACAATGTGATGCACAAGTTGAGTCTTTAAAAAAACACATTAATGATGCAAGTAATAAATAAATATAACAAGAAAATTAACAAGGTCATTCGTAGCAGTTGGCTCGGTTCCGCTTCGTTTCACATTATAGCCAACCATTACTTGCCTCCTAGTGAGGCGTTGGTACAGCTTATCTAGCTTCGGTATTCCTTAATAACTAAAAGTAAAAGGACTTAAATAATGAAATGGATTAAATATTTTACAACTTTCTTCTGTGGTGTAATTGTTAGTTCGGTTTTTACTGTGTATATCGTGACAGTTACTGCTCAAGAAAATAAAGAAACATGGGTTCAGCACCACCTTTATATGCTTGATAAATTTGACAAAGGTGAAAGAACGCCTTCAAGATATGTCTTACTTAAAAACGTTAGTATTGTAGCTAAAGATCTAGAGAAAATGATTGAGAGTGAACCTTTTGCAGATTGTAGTGATAGAGCTAAATCAATCTTACAAAAAGCGCATAAATACTCAAATGAGGTACATGTTTGCAATTAAAGCTGTATAACAAGCAATTACAGTAGGAATGTGAGCGTTATATTGCCTAGGAGTTGGTTTGTCGTTTCGAGATAAAAGCTTTTATATCGCTAGCTTCATTACATGTGGCTTTTTTGCCATTATAGTTAAGGTAACGAGAACTGAAGGATTTGGTATCAATGTTTTTTTAGATACTATTTTAGGGTCTTCCCCAAGCTTTTTCTATTTATTCGGAATCTTGTCGCTCATTCCAATAATTCAGCCAAAGATTAATATTAAAACATTTAATAAGTCAATTTTAATGTTTACTGCCGGTGCATTAATTTATGAAGCGGAGCAATATTGGACTTCAATGTTTTTTGACTTAGGAGACATTCTTGCTACTTTACTTGCTGGAATGCTGATGCTTTCTTTACATCAAAATAAGCGTAAGGCAATATAACGAGCTGTTAAATATGAACAAATAATAGTTGGCTTTTGCTCCTGCGTCGCTTATTTTAGCCAACAATTATTTGCCTCTGAATGAGGCGTTAACTTACTCAAGGAAGGCCAATGCATAGCATTCTAGTTTTAATCTCAACCGTTCTTTTTTCTTGTGCTGTCATCGCAGATACAGATATTGATAATCAACATATAAAAAGAGCAGTGCTCGATTATATTGAGTCACAACATAATGTAGAACCAGATTTAATGAAAAGAGGCCTAGATAAAAAGTTAGCTAAAAGAACCTACTGGAAATCTAAAGATGGCTCAGAAATTATCATGGAAACGGATTTTGACACTATGGTGTGGGTAGCTGAAAACTACAACAAAGATGGTAATAAATTCTCATCATCCCCAAAAGTTGATATCAACATACTCGATATTGATAATCGAGTTGCATCGGTAAAATTAACCGTGGATGATTGGATTGATTACATGCACTTATATAAAAATGAAAACAACGAGTGGAAAATAATTAACGTTTTGTGGCAATACCACGATACGAAGAAGCATTCGAGTAAACCGTAAGCTGAAAAGTAATTAAAGTGTGACAATATTCAAAGAGGAATTGCAATGAAAGTTAGAAATATAATTATAGGAGGCTACTTTATAATTTTGTCCTCGTTAGCCCATGCGGACATAAGCTCAGTTGATAAACATAGTATATTAAATGTGCTTACCACCAACATTAAGTCACAATATGTTGAAATAAAAAAGATAGATAAAATTTCAAGCGCTTTAGCAAAGTTTAAAGTGAGCCCCGCCTTTAGTAATAGCCAATCAGAAGAACAATTTGCCTCTCTACTAACCGCAGAATTACAAAATATAGATAAGCATTTTGCAGTGCAATGGCAAAATCCTAATGCAAAGCCAGAGCAGCAAAAAAGGTATGAACCTTGGTTTGCCAAATTAAGTCGGAAAAATTCAGGATTTAATCGAGTTGAAATACTTGATGGTAATATAGGGTATGTAGATTTTTGGGGCTTTGATGCATTGTCAGAAAATTCAAGAAAAGTCGCAGAAGGGGTAATGGGATTTGTGTCTAATGTAGATGCTCTTATATTTGATCTTCGTAATAATGGTGGCGGTAGTGCTGAAATGGTGCAGTTAATTAGTAGCTACTTTTTAAAACCCAATACCCATTTAAACAGTATTTATTGGCGAATGACTGACACCACTCGTGAATTTCGTACCTTTAATAAAGTTAACGGACCAGTCAGTTTAACAACACCTATATACATACTAACTAGCCGTGATACATTTTCTGCGGCAGAAGAATTCGCTTATAATTTAAAGCACCTTAATCGAGCCAGTTTAGTGGGTGAAACCACCAAAGGTGGAGCAAACCCTTGGCAGTTTTATGAGTTAGGAAATGGCTTTAGAGCTAGCATTCCTATCGCTAAGGCAATTAATCCAAACACAAAAACAAATTGGGAGTCAGTTGGTGTTAAGCCTCACATTGAAACATCACGCGAGAATGCCTTAGATGTGGCTTATCAAATGGCGCTTAAGAAGGTTAAAAACTCAATAATTGATGAGTACCAAGTGAAAGAAATTAGTGACAAACTACAAGAATTGTCGCGTAAGAAGCAAGGATAACTTGTGCGCAATTAACTAATTGCTCAATCGAAAAATTATAGGATGTTATTGCTCATGAAGGATTCAGCTATGAACACAAATATCGGTAAATGTCGCTGCGGGAAAACTAAGGTAAAAGTTTACCTTCCTGAAACTCTAGATGAATATAGTCCTCGAGCATGTGATTGTGACTTTTGTACTGCTAGAGATATTTCCTACCTTTCACATCCTGACGGGGAGCTGGAAATTGAAAGCATAGATCCTCTTGAAGTACAGCGTCAGGGTTCGAACCAAGCGGGCTTTATCACATGTGGAAGTTGTAAAACTGTCATAGCAGCTACTTTGCAGTTAGAAAATAAACTTGTAGGAACCCTAAATTCAACATTATTAGCTGATTTTTCACTTTTGCAAGAGTCTACTCTTGTTTCTCCTAAACGACTTGGAATAATAGAAAAAATAGAGCGCTGGAAAACACTTTGGCTCAATGTTAAAGTTAATGGAAACAGTTACATATAACAGACTGTTGCTGCTGAACGAACAACAATTGGCCGGTTCCGCTTCGCATTTTAGCTAGGTTAAATTTCCCCCTTAATGGGGCATAATGATTACAAGGATATATCGGTGATAAAATTTATAATAAGTCTCTTCATATTCATATCAATGGCGACACACGCTAAAGGTGATTTTACCCCTGAACAATTAAAAAAATTGTCATACGACTTTGTTAAAGCAATAGATTCCAGGCAACAGCCAGATACTAAAATTGAAGACATTGATCACTATATTTCTTTATTAGACGACAATTTCATTGATGAGCACATCAAATATAAATTTACATACACAGATAAAGTTAAATTAAGAGAAGATATGATTGCTAAAATGACTGGAGAAATCATTTTTAGCTCAATCAAAATTGATGAATTAATCATTGGTAAAAATGTTACTTTTATTAAAATGACTGAAACAATCAAGGGTAAGCCAAGCCACCTCAATAAAATAGTTGAATATACAATAACGAATGTGCTTTCTGTAGAATTTAACGATAAAGGACTTATCACTCATATTCGTCGGCATCACGGTTAGTCTACATATAACATCAACTTAAAGCAGGAGTAGTATTAAACTATGTATCTTGGTCAATGTTTGTGTGGTGAAGTACAAATCAAAATTAATGGTAAAATCAGTGATATTATTCACTGCCATTGTTCATTGTGCAGAAAAAATAGCGGCACTGCTTTTGCTACCAATGGATTTATAAATGCGTCTGAATTTGAAATTATTTCAGGAAAAAATAATTTAAGTACCTTTTCTTTTAAACCTGGCCGAAATAGACATTTTTGTACTAGCTGTGGTTCTCCTGTTTATAGTTCCAATGAACAAGACCCTATCCGTTATAGAATAAGACTAGGAATGTTAGATTCAGATATTACTGAAAGGCCTATGTCTCATAACTTTGTTTCGTCAAAAGCAAACTGGGAAGAACTTGATGTTAAGCTGCCAAGGTATGACTCATTTGAGCCTAGTCGCAAGTAGCTCAAGAACAAGATTTAAAACGGGACTGATTACCGCTTTTATTTGCGACACAATTTTTAGCCCTTTAATACGACATTGTATGTCTACACTGTTTGAATGTGGTGTTACTTTTGGAAATTAAAAAGCTCAATGCATTGCGAGGCTTAGCGGCACTTATTGTTTTCATTACCCATTTTAGCGACATAACAAATTGGCTTGGTGGGTCGTTAGGTGGAGGCTCTGGAGCATATGGGGTAATGTTGTTTTTCTTATTGAGTGGCTTTTTAATGTCTTACCTGTATTTAGGCCAAGAATTCAATAAGGTTAATATCAAACGTTATCTCTTAGCAAGGGCAGCAAGGGTAGTTCCCTTGTATTTAATTGTTGTATTGAGCTCATATTTGGTGTCACTAGGTGACTATAATAGTCTGTATAATATTTCAAATTACAACGCATTAATTGGCCATCTTTTATTTGTATATGGTGAAAGTGTACTTTGGTCAATTCCCCCAGAGATACAGTTTTATTTCATTTTTATTATATTTTGGTCATTTGCGAAAAGTAGAGTAGGGTATATTTACCTTGCTATTATAGCAGTATTGATCTTTTTGTTTTTTACAAACTTTCCACGTGTGTATGGTGACTTAAATGGCGTGCCATACAACTTGTTTAATACGCTAAGAAGTCTGCCTTATTTTTTTATTGGTGTTATTTTTGGAATGCATTTCAACTCCTTAAAGGTACCAAAGTACCTTAGGAAACATTGGTTTATTTTGGTTCTTTTTCTAATTCCATTGATGTATCCAGAGATCACTAATATTACTTCTGATGCTAGGACTAGAATGTGGTTAAGTTATGAAGTCTTGCTTGTTATGAGCAGCGTTTTCTTTTGCATCGTGTTCTTAGTGCCCAATAACAATGTATTATTGGCCAATAAGCTTGGTGATTTTATTGGACAAATTTCATACTCATTATACTTGTTACATATGCCAATAATTTCTCTGGTAAATCAGCTTAATTTGACTGTTGAATTTAAGCTTTTACTGTCTTTCGCTTTAACTATCTCAATAGCATATATATCATTTAGATATTTTGAGAAGCCTGTTGCTTCGTTAATACGAAGGGTTGCATCGGATAAGCCAATCAAGCGTGACTGTGAAGTTACCCCGTTTTAATGGACATTCTCTATTCTATCGGGAGTAAAAGTACTGAGAATAGTTGGCTCATCAGAAGCTAAAGCCTTAAATCAATTACTTTCAAACGTTCAAACTTTTGTTATTATTAAGACCGTTTTATTTAATAATAGCCAGAGAGTAGTATGCGTTATTGGTTAGTGGGTTTATTTTGTCTGGGTCTGATGTCAGGCTGTGATAGTGGCGATGGAGATTCTGGTAGTGATCAGCTATCTGGTGAAACCGTTTCAGGTGATGAAGAGTCTGGTGACAGTCCCGATCCAAGTAGCGATGTCGACAGCGATGTAGAAGATATCGATTTTAGTCAAATCAACTGTAATGATGACTTGACTACCGTTTTGACTCTGATTAATGAACTGCGTGCACAGCAACAATCTTGTGGTAGTGAGAACTATGGCCCTGTGGATGTGTTAACCTGGAATACTTTATTGACTTTGGCTGCACAAGAGCACTCGAATAATATGGCTAATTACAATTTTTTCAGCCATACAGGCCTTGACGATAGCACTGTCTCAACAAGGGTTACAACGCAAGGTTACACCTGGTCTTATGTGGCTGAAAATATTGCTGGGGGTCAGACTTCGGCACAATCTGTAGTGGATGCCTGGATGGCGAGTGACGGACATTGCAAAAATATTATGAGTGAGACCCCTTCAGAAATGGGCTTGGCTTGTAGTGCAAATAGCGATGCAACCTATAACTATTATTGGACACAAGTTTTCGCTAAGCCTCGATGATGGTGAACGGCATTATCTTTTAAGGCTCTTAACATGTTAATTAATAGACAAACTACTTCTTGCTATCAAGCAGCACTCGTATTTTAGTCAACTATAATTTGCCTTTCTTATGGCATTATAACGATTAGTGAAGCCCCAAATTATGCGTATCATTCTAAGTTTCTTCATCATATTTACTCTAACAGGCTGTGTTTCTACAAAGCAAAACAATAAGTTGCCTCAAGTTGTGAAGGAATACTTTGATACCTACTCACAACGAGATGATTTCAAAAAGTTTATGACATACTACGCTGAAAATGCCCAATTTAAGGATATTATTTATGGTAATAGCTTACAGGGTAAAGATGCGATAAGGGAATTTTTAAACTGGGATAAAGGAGAGTTTAAAACGCTTAAGGGCACTAAAGTCCTCACTGTAACAAAGCATACCTATGGAAAAAACACTGCGATAACAGAAGGTGTTTTTCATACGTTTAGTTACTATGGACAAAAGTTGGGGCCTTGGCTTTTTGTTATTACGCTAGAGTTTGATTCAGAAAATAAGATTATTCAGCAGACAGATTGGATAAATTACACACCGAGAGCTAATTTTTTAGGTGGAAAAAATATGAATGAAGAGCTCGAAATAAAAGAATTATAGCAAGTGTTTTAAAAGGAAAAACAACCGTTACGCTTATTATTTCGCTGCTGATTTTAGTAACCATTTTTTGCCCATTACGGGGCGATATGCCAAAGAGAAGCACATTGCATGATCGAACCAAACCCATTGAGAATAAGGTCATTTGTAACACCCGAAGATCTCGGTCACTGGCTTAAGGATAATCACGCTTGTGAAAGTGAACTCTGGGTAAAGATATACAAGAAAAATACTGTGATTCAGAGTGTGACTTGGAATGATGTCGTGATTGAGGCTTTATGTTGGGGTTGGATCGACGGTATTAAAAAGTCAGTAGATGGTCAAGTTTATCTTCAACGTATTACTCCCAGAAAAGCACGAAGTAACTGGTCTAAAAGGAACACTGAGCATGCAGAACGTTTGATAAGTGAAAGCCGGATGATGGAATCAGGTTTAGTACATATTCGAGCTGCAAAAACGGATGGCCGTTGGGAAAATGCTTACGTGGTCAGTGAAATGAAAGTTCCTGTTGACTTTCTTATAGCAGTAGAGAGCAAGCCTAATATTAAAGCGTTTTATGCAACACTCAATAAATCGAGTCGTAATACTATTGCGTATGGATTGAACAGTGCGAAGAAGCCTGAAACTCGGCTAAGACGGTTTGAAAAATTCATGAACATGCTTACACAGGAAGAAAAGCCTTAAAAATGCAATTCTTTAGATGTAGTCGTTTTCAAAGACTATAAATAGTTGACTATTAATTGGGTGTTTGTTGTTTATCAGAGTCGGGTAAGTATTAATGAAAGTAGTAGGCGAAACAGACAGATTGACTATCAGGCATCTTCAGCTTAAAGACGCTACATTTATTATTAGATTGTTAAATGAAGAGTCTTTTATTCGCTATATAGCTGATAAAAATGTGCGCTCGAAATTAGATGCAGAAAACTATCTAGTGCATGGTCCTTTTGAAAGCTATAAAGCTTTTGGCTATGGTCTTAATCTCGTTGTATTAAAAAGAACGGGAACACCAATAGGTATGTGTGGCTTGTTGAAAAGAACAGAGCTTGAACATCCTGATATTGGCTATGCTTTTCTACCAGAATTTTGTGGTATGGGCTATGCGTATGAAGCGGCTCTATCAATACTAAATGATGCGGTTACAACTCACTCTTTGCAGACAATATTAGCGGTAACATCTCCTGATAACTCAAATTCAATCACGTTATTAAAAAAAGCAGGATTTAATTCCTTAGGGGTAATGGAATTATATGGCTCAAAAAATAATATATATGAATACCGATCACAAAAATATTAATAAGATATTCAGCGTGAAAATACAATAGTTGTATTCCCTCTATAACATGTTAGCCAATCTTTTTTACCCTCTTGATATTGTCGGCGCTTTACGGGCAATTTTTTTGTTAGCAAACGCCAGTTGAAAGATTTAATTAAAATGCATGTAGTTAACGTTTTTTCTTAATAAATATTTACTTTTTTAAATTTTATATTCACTTCAATAATCTAGCTTTTATGTATGTTAAGTTGCATTGCTTTAACATTCGTCTTACTCAAGCGTTAGTTAAGTCTGAAGTATAGATAGTTCAAGGTTATCTATGAATATGAGCCCATGTGGTAAGTAACTAATAAAATATAACTTTTGGGCTATGCTAATATATTTTTTATTGTTAATTGTGAAATAAATATCGAGGAGCTTGGGCTAAATATTGATCTAAGTTGTATTGTTTTATCAAAGGGCGTAATTTCATTTTGATTATTTATGCTATTCATAATAAGCTGACTCAGCCTCAATATTCAGACTTGTGACTATGTAAAATTTTCAATGAAGTTATGGCGAATAATTCAACACTTTTGATGTTGTTTATTTCAAAGGAAGGCGATTGTAATTCATTGTGCTCTCGCATAAAGCGCTTTGTTTACAATTAACCGCAAAGTATCACAATGTCGGTTACACGATTTGTGAATTTTTGTGCAGATTTTTACATGATGGATGATTATCCATACGGGCTTATAAATGGACAAGTTAGGGTTGGTTTCTCTCAGTTTACTATGTTAACCAATTGCTTTTTGTCACTTAAGGTTGCTATTTATTGTTTAACTTTAAATTAAGCCAAAAATATCAATATAAATTTAAACTTAACCATGGAAAGAGACGTAATGAAATTAGAATCAATAGCGTTACACGAAGGCTACAAATCAGAAGATACAACGAAAGCAGCTGCAGTTCCTATATACCAAACCACTTCTTATACTTTTGATGATACTCAGCACGGTGCCGATTTATTTGACTTGAAAGTGCAGGGCAATATTTACACACGTATTATGAACCCAACAACTGATGTATTGGAAAAACGGATCGCGGCAATGGAAGGCGGTATCGGCTCAGTTTGTGTTGCGTCAGGCATGGCTGCAATTACTTATGCACTACAGTGTATTTGTGAAACGGGTGATAATATTGTTAGTACCAGTGAGCTTTATGGCGGTACCTACAATTTATTCGCTCATGCATTACCTAAGCAAGGTATTGAGTCTCGTATGGTAAAACATGATGACTTCGAAGGATTTGAGCAATCAATTGATGCTAAAACGAAAGCGATTTTTTGTGAGTCTATTGGTAACCCTGCCGGTAACGTCGTTGATATTTCTCGCCTAGCAGAGATCGCTCATAAACATGGTGTGCCGTTAATTGTAGATAATACTGTTGCGACGCCATACTTGTGTCGTCCATTTGAGTTAGGTGCTGATATTGTTGTGCATTCACTGACGAAGTACATTGGCGGTCATGGAACATCAATTGGTGGTGTTATTATTGATTCGGGTAAGTTTGACTGGGTAGCCAATAAAGAGCGTTTTCCTGTATTGAATGAACCAGATCCAGCCTATCATGGTGTGGTTTACACTGAAGCGTTAGGTGCTGCAGCTTATATTGGTCGATGTCGAGTTGGTCCTTTAAGAAATACGGGCGCGGCAATATCACCAACGAATTCTTTCCAAATCTTACAGGGCCTTGAAACTCTTGGTTTACGTATGGATCGTCATTGTGACAATGCTGAAAAGCTGGCTGCCTATCTTCAACAGCATGATAAAGTTGAATGGGTAAACTATGCTGCATTACCTGAAAGCCCTTACCGCGCAAACTGTGAAAAAATCACCTCAGGTAAAGCCTCAGGTATTTTAAGCTTTGGTATTGCTGGTGGACTTGAATCAGGCACTAAATTTATTGATGCCTTACAAATGATTTTACGCCTTGTGAACATAGGTGATGCAAAGTCTCTAGCTTGTCACCCAGCCTCTACTACACATAGACAGTTAAATGAGAAAGAACTTGCGGCCGCAGGTGTCAGCGCTGATTTGATCAGAATATCTGTCGGTATAGAACACATTGACGATATCATCGCAGATGTTAGCCAAGCGTTAGATAAAGTATAACAGCGAGTAATAATGACGCGTTAACGCGTCATTATTGTGCGTTTGACTACTTATTGATGATTGTTAAATGTGGTTCTTTTCAATGAACCTTAAAGATAGGTATCTCGGGACTTCACTGATTATTTGGCTTGTGGCCACGGTTGAATCACTTGGTGGTCTAGTGGGCTATTGGTCTATTACAGGCAATGAACGCTTCGTTATTCTGTTTGTCGAAAGTGCAGTGCTTGTTGCGCTTCTGGCTAATTGTTATGCCATAAAGAATTGGGTATATCGTCACTCTAAAGAAACCTCACATCGGCTTATTGCTTGGGTTACGCTTGTTGCTTTAGCTTTGTGCGTTTGTGGTGATATAGTAAATTTTAATTTACCGCAGACATACTATCGCTATGGTGGCATTGTAAAACATGATTACCTTGCAGATTCAGTCACCTATTTTGCCCCAGGCTATGCATTATTTTTATCGCTTGTCTGCTGGTTGGTTATTGCCAATGGCGTCAAAGCTAAAATTCTGCTTATTTGGTTTGTCATTGCATCAGTAGTAGGCTCGGCATCATTTTTTTCGATGCATTTACCAGGTACTGGATCATTCGTTTCTGTTGTAACTGGTGGTTATGCTGTGCTCATTACGCTTGTTGGTGCAAGTGGTTTCATTCTAGTAACAAAGCTGCGTAACGAAGTAAAACAATGTGGTGTTTGGCTTGTTGCTATAGGACTTGTCTTAGCTGCGGTTGCTGATGGCGTTATTGGTCAATTTTGGATTTACGGCAATGGTGGGGAAGGCTTCTTTCCTGCAGCAAAATACATTAATTGGTCACTGTATATTGGCTCTCAATGTTTGCTAATACATTTAGCTCGTCTCGCGGTGTTGCATAAAAAGGGTTTGGTAAATGACCTAAGCTAACCGTGGTTATGAATAATAATTATTAACCGTGAATATTGCGTGTCAATGTTATTGTAGTGAACAATGATGAAATAGGTATTTACTCTATGGTATCGTTAGTAATATAAGTTACTGCTGTTGCTGGGGATGAGTAATGTCAACAGCTAAAGTAGCAATGATAATAGGTGATCGTATCAAGCTGATCGCCATAGCAAATGATTTAACCCACGCACTGGGTGTTATAGCGTATACCGCTTTTGGGTATAGTTATATTTTAACGAGGAGAGAGACAATGTTTAGTCATATTATGATTGGCGCAAATAATGTACAAGAATCAAAGGTTTTCTATGACGCTATTCTTGGTGAAATGGGATACGAAGCCGGTGTAATTGATGAGAAAGGTCGCTGCTTTTATTTTACTGACAGTGGTGTTTTTGCATTGACTAAACCTATTGATGGCAAGCCAGCTTGTCATGGCAATGGCACCACTATTGGTTTTTCAGCCAAAACGCCTGCTATCGCAGACGCATGGCATGCAGCTGGTGTTGCAAACGGTGGAACCACTTGTGAGGATCTTCCTGGTGTTCGTGAAGGGGCGATAGGCAAACTCTATCTTGCATATTTACGTGATCCGTCAGATAACAAAATTTGTGCGCTTCACCGTATAGGCTAACGGTCGACACTTACATAAAATAGCTGCGTTTCTCGGTAATGATTAAATTTTGTTGCTTGCCGTGAACGTGAGCTATCGAGAATATTTAATATTGCAACAAACCATTGAAAAGTTAATACTCTTTATTTGAACTCATGGCCACATGTCAGTATATTCTGACCTTAGCCACTAGCCCATCTCTAGAACAATTGTACTTCCTCATATGTAAAGAGTGCGTTATTATACGCAAATATACAGCTCATCAATTATGTAAAAATCTCCCCTCATAAGTAGGCTAATTTAGCTCTACTACCTATTTGACAACACTATTTTACCCATTAACTTGGCTGATCTTTTATTTGGAGTTTCTCTTCATGAAGAGTATTGATTTATTTGTAAAAAACTGGGGAAGTAAACAAGCTATGCTCCCGATTGAAAAACAGGATATTGAAGCGTTAGAAACAGAATTAACAGCTGTTTTACCCGATTCATATAAATACCTAATATCTACGTATGGATTGGTTCATACACCCAACGTAATGACTAAAACCGTTGATTTAAATGTTGAAGTATCAGATGTTCGAGACTTTTTAAGCCTAGATGATGTCTTATCATTGTCGAAGTTATATGAAATGAGTGGCATGCCAAAAGGACATATACTATTTGCTTCTGATTGCGACGGCAATATGTTTTGTTTCAAACTTGCCGAGTGTCAACATAAGCAAACTGATGTTCCTGTATGGTTTTATAATCATGCTTTATGCACTATTGAAAAGGTGTCTAATTCTTTTAGTGATTGGTTAGAACAATTTAATCCCCTTGAAGAGGGATAATAATTTTCAATTCAAAATTTACTTTAGTTAAAAATGGTTTGTCAGCTTTTTAAAGCCTCATTTACGAGTATTAATCTGATGCCTTATGCCGATTCAAAGTGTAAATTAGCGTTATAAATATAGTGAGAGTAGAGTGAAAAAAAATAATGTTGAAGCTGAAATAAGCTTCCGGTTTTTGAGCTTAGATAAGTTTCAAGCGTATTCTTTAGTTCGTGAAATTTCAGGTTCAACACATGAAAAATACAGTGAAAGCGAGTGTTATATCGCCTGTGTACCGTTAACAACGCAGAACTTTGAGGATATAAATGATTATTTCATTCGTCAACGAATTGAGATAGCAGCATGTGATATATTGATTTCTGCAAACGTTGACTCAAGGTCGGGGGTTGTTGAGGCTCCTGTGATAGTCAACCGTATGCTCAAATATATTGACTGTAAGTTAACTTTTTCTTTTACTGCAGCTTAAATATGCTGTAACAACTCGTGAAATAGCCACATATAGCGTATGCTAGCCGTCATTAAAAATTTTGTTGCTGTTTATGACTATTAACGTAAAAAACATTCCAATTTCTGACGTCACTTGTGCAACATGTCAGGCATGTTGTTGTAGCTTAGAAGTCATGCTTCTGAGCGATACAGGGGTTCCAGATAGACATGTCTATGTGGATGAGTATGGTAAAGAAACTATGCTGCGCTTTGATGATGGTTGGTGCTCGGCATTAGATCGAGATACGCTGCTGTGTAGCATATACGAGAACAGACCTTGGGTTTGTCGAATATTTGAGATGGGTTCTACAGAATGTATTGAAGAACGGCAAGAAAAAATGTAAACCCCAGCACTTTAGTGAATAAATTTACAGGCTAACAGTGACACTGTACACATTCATTTCCTTAATTACCCCCTTAGTGTATACAATAATAGTATGATCTGAGTCGTACTTGCCTTTTTACTCAGTTTTTTTCACGGTACAATAGTAAAAAACAAGTGGATGAATTTCACTTGTTTGTTTTCTGGATGCTTTTTGCATCACCAGCTAACCCTATAAGAGCAAATAATTTCATGAATCCATATACAGATATTGCCGATTTAATTGCAAACCTAGAGTCAGAGATTAAAGCTCTTTCACAAACTATTGAGACCTTGAAGCAAGAACCTCAGGGGTTAAATGAGGAAATAATCTATAAATATATTGATACTGCAAGTACCGGTAAAACAAAAGATTATGTAAGATCGTTGGGGGTAAAATCTGAGAGAGGTTCACTGTTCTCATCAGGTGACGTTAGCAAATTAATTAAAAATGGTGCTGAAGATGTCTCTCCTAAGTTACTTGCAATAGCACGTGACGTGGTTAACATGAAGAAGAATAAACGCTAGTACGGTTACTCGGTAAACATCTAATTTAAATTCCCTCTTTTACTTACATTACAGTAGGCTTCACTCTATGAAAAAACGTTTTACTTCAGTGGTATCAACACTGATCCTAGCTTCACTCAGTTTTACCCCTGTACAAGCACAGAGCAAATCAGATAACTTTTCAGCAGTACAGTTATCACATGTAAAAGAAATAAAAAGACAAGCACTTCAAAGCAATCTTGCTTGGGATTTAGTTGAGTCTCTAACGACTGAAGTAGGGCCAAGAATGCCAGGTACACCGGGCGATGAAGCAGGTGTTGCATGGGCAGTTGCTAAGTTTAAATCAATGGGCTTTGACAAAGTATGGACTGAGCCTGCTACGTTTCCTAAATGGATCCGTTATTCTGAATCAGCATCAGTTGTTAGCCCTTCACCACAGACCCTACACATAACAGCGTTAGGTAACAGTATTAGTACACCTAAAGAGGGGATTGAAGCTCAAGTAATTGAATTTGAAAACTTAGCTGAATTAGAAAGTGCTCCTGATCATGTCGCTAAAGGCAAAATCGTTTTTATTAACTACCGTATGGATCGTGATAGAGATGGCAACGGATACGGTCCAGCAGTTAAGGCCCGTAGTCGTGGTGCGGTAGTAGCCGCACAAAAAGGAGCGGTGGGTTATGTGATGCGTTCAGTAAGTACAGCCACTCATCGTTTTGCTCATACAGGAGGGAGTCACTATAAAGAAGGTGTAACCAAAATTGTTTCATCAGCAATCTCTAATGCAGATGCTGATCAATTGCACCGCTTAGTGGCTTTAGGTAACCCAGTTACCATTAATATAAATGTGCAAGCAAAATCAATGGGTGAGGGCACTTCATACAACGTTATTGGCGAATTTACCGGTAGTGAATTTCCGAAAGAACATGTTCTTATTGGTGGCCATTTAGATTCTTGGGATCTTGGTACTGGTGCATTAGATGATGGCGCAGGCATAGCAATAACAATGGCTGCGGCAAAATTTGCTACGTTAAAAGGCCGACCTAAGCGTAGTATTCGAGTAGTATTATTTGCTGCAGAAGAATTCGGTTTATGGGGCGCTAAAGCATACGCAAAAGCCAATGAAAAAACGCTTTCAAATATTGTTGCAGCGGCGGAGTCTGACTTTGGCGCAGATAAAATCTGGGCATTTGAGTCAAATGTACATGAAAGTTCGCTACCTTTGGTTAATGAAATTGCTGCTATGCTGAAACCGCTAAATGTTGAGTATATTGCTAACAATGCAGCACGAAATGGACCCGATCTTATTCCGCTGAGACCGTTTAAGGTGCCCGCGTTTGCTTTGTCGCAAGACGGCACAGATTATTTCGATTACCACCATACTGCAGATGATACCTTAGATAAAGTAGACCCTGAAAAGCTACGCCACAATGTAGCAAGTTACGCCATTTTTGCTTACATGGCAGCTAATGCTAATACACGGATTATTGGTAAGTAATATAAAAACACGGATGTAAAAAGCATCTGTTAAGTTATTTAAAAAGCACTGGGCAACTACTCGGTGCTTTTTTATTTCCGTTATAAAATATCAAACTATCGAACTTGCTTTACAGCCGTGTTAACTTGTAGATCAAGTTGAATAGTCTAGGGGGTTTCATTGTTAGTCGGTTATAAAATTAGTTCACAAATTAGTGATATGAATTTGTCTGTTATTCATGGTTATTTGTCTCAGTCCTATTGGGCAAAAAACATTCCAATAAATACTCTGGAAACAGCCATTAACAACTCTTTATGTTTTGGGGTTTTTACTGACGATGGCAAGCAAGTTGCGTTTGCTCGTATGATCACTGATACGGCTACATTTGCCTATTTAGCTGATGTTTTTGTACTGGAAGAGCATAGGGGTAAAGGGATAAGTAAATATTTGATGCAAAATATTATAGAACACCCAAAGTTGCAAGGTATTCGCCGAATGGCATTGGCTACAAGTGATGCACATGGTTTATATCAGCAGTTTGGTTTCACTGCACTTAGTTCACCAGACTCTTTTATGGAATTGCATCAACCAAATGTTTATAACAGTTCTCGTTAATGCTTTTCGTTTGCGGACTAATGAAGTAAGTGCTTAAAGGTCATTAAATATACTCTGACCTGCTTAATTAGTCTTTATTAAAAGTATAAGGTCTTACACGAGAGCAGTTTCACTTCATTTTATCTGTTATTCTACTCGTTTTTACACTCTCAGCTTAGGTTTTACTATTATATGAACCGTACACTTCTACCAACACTTGTTGGCGTATTAACTAGTTTGTTTGTTATTTGGTCACTACATATCCTTTTAGTGATTGATGATTGCTTAGATAACGGCGGTGCTTATGATTATGCTTCTGCTAAATGCTTGCTTGAAAATGGTGACCATTATCCATCAACTATAGAAAACTATGCACTTGCACTTTATTTTGTTGTTGGCTTTGGTGTTTCTTTTTTAGTATCAACACTCATAAGAAAGTTATTTAAGAGCAAAGAGTAAACTTTTGTATAGCCCTCAACATGAATAAGGTTTGTGTTGACAAAACTATTCTCTGTTAACATTTGCGGATTAGTGAATGGCAAACTCAATGCAGTCGACCTAGTAATTTATATGCTGTACACTTTTACGCAGACAATATTTCAAAATCACATATTCAAGGATTGAACATGATCAAAACCAAGATAGCTTCAGTATTCTTAATCTCTTTGTTGGCTGGGTGTAGCAGTCTTTTATCTGACTCCTCTCATATTTCATCAGGTGACTCCTTTGAAGCCACTATGGTTTCAGAGATTAAAATTTATTTCGAACTACCCAAGAAAGCCTATACTATTATTGGTTTAGTCGAATCACATGGTACTGGGTTAACACAAGCGAAAGAAAAGGAACGTGCGTTACAAGCACTTAAAGTTGAAGCAGCAAGTATTGGCGCACACGGCGTGATAATTACTAGCTCAAGTATGAAAAAATTATCGGGTTTTGATGGTGAGCCCGCAGGTGAAGAAAATGTCATCAATGGCAAAGCTATTCGATTTAACTAAAGTAGCCCTAAGTCATTCTAAAAGTAGTTAATTACGGTTATTCTGTATTTAGTCAATAGCTCAAAAGTCAATTCAAGTTATTGATAATAAATAACAATGATATATAAAATAACACTTCAATGAAATTCTAGACAATATTTTACAAAATAAAAATTGGTGTGATCAGGTCTATTAAGCTAGACACATTTACTAATTTCTGGAATTTCCTTTGCTACGAAGTTTTGCAATTCAAGCCATTATCTTTTTAGTTGCTTTTCAGCTGTTATCTTTTTTAAGAGAAACCAGTATGTTAGCAACCGATACACCACTGACAGAAGCCGTTACTGCCACGCAGGGTCTAGATATAGATAAAGTCCCAACGTTGATGGGAGATACTGTCTCATTAAACGCTCAAGGCAAAACCACCATATTGTACTTTTTTGCACCATGGTGTCAGGTTTGTCATGCTAGTATCGGTAACCTACAAGCCTTATTTCAAAAAAATGAAAATATAGATGTAGTTGCCGTCGCAATGGACTATACCGGAGCGAAAGAAGTCATGGGTTTTACTAGTCAACATCAGCTAACTTTTCCTATTGCTTTAGGTAATGAAGCAATTAAGCATGCTTTTGAAATCACTGGATATCCGAGTTATTACGTTTTAAATGAAGAAAATGTGATTATTGGTAAATCTATGGGATATTCTTCAGAGTTAGGGCTGTATTTACGATCATTATGAAAAAATTTTAATACGATCTGTATAGTGATCTTCAAATTGTTTGTGTACACTGTCTTATTCAATTATTCATTGGTTTAAAACCAAACAATCTAAGAAATAATTATTATGCAAATTACTGACAATTTTGACAGCGGTAACATTCGAGTTATTGATGCATCTGATGCAAGCAATATTCAACTAGAAATAAAAAAAGACAATCAGTCTGATTTTTATCAATGGTTTCACTTTAAGTTGCAAACTGACCTAAGTGCTAATGGCGATCGTCTAGAGCATGTTATGCATTTAAACAATGCGGGAAAAGCAGCTTACGTTGAAGGTTGGGAAGATTACCAAGCCGTTGCTTCTTATGATCGTGAACACTGGTTCCGTGTACCTACCCAATATGATGGTGAAAAACTTACCATCACATTAACACCTGAATACGATTCAGTATACTTTGCTTACTTTGCCCCATACAGTTATGAACGTCATCAAGACTTGATTCATAATGCGCAAATGCACCTTGATTGTCAGTTGCAAGTATTAGGTCAAACACTTGATGGCCGCGATATGACATTGCTTAAAATTGGTGAAGAAGGCGAAGGTAAACGTAAAGTTTGGATCACTGCTCGCCAACATCCTGGCGAAACAATGGCTGAATGGTTTGTTGAAGGAATGTTAGATCGCTTACTTGATGAAGATGACGGTGTTGCCCGTGCTTTATTAAACAAAACAGTATTCTATGTGGTGCCTAACATGAACCCTGATGGCAGTGCTCGAGGCCACCTACGTACTAATGCTGTAGGTGCAAACTTAAATCGTGAGTGGTTAGAGCCAACGATGGAGCGTAGCCCAGAAGTCTTTTTGGTACGTGAAAAAATGTTAGCTACTGGCGTGGATATGTTCCTTGACGTTCATGGTGACGAAGCGCTGCCAGTTAACTTTGTTGCAGGTTGTGAAGGTGTTGTTGCCTACGATGCCCGTCATAAAGCACTTGAAGATAAATTTAAAGAAATCATGATTGCTATCACACCTGAATTCCAAGACGATCGTGGTTATGATAAAGATGAACCAGGTAAAGCAAACCCTACCGTTGGGACTAACTGGGTTGGCAATCAATTTAAGTGTTTAGCTTATACTATTGAAATGCCATTTAAAGATAATGATTTATTACCTGATTACAGCGTAGGTTGGTCTGATGAACGCAGCAGTTTACTCGGTAGAGACTTTTTAACCGGTGTATATCATATGGTAGATGATTTACGTTAGTTTTGAGTTGAGCACTGTATAAGCTAATTCATACATTAAAAGCACTGAGTGATTTTGGTCACCATTGTGCTTTTTTGTTTATGACGTTTATACAGTTTTCAACTAAGTATGAGTTAAAAAAACAAAAGAAAAAATAAGAATAATAACAAGCAACAGGAGTTAACTGTGGAAGAATTAGTCAATACTATTAACGGCGTCATTTGGAGCCCAGCCCTTATATATTTGTGTTTAGGTACGGGGTTATTTTTTACTGTCGTGACACGCTTTGTTCAATTACGTCATTTTAGGGAAATGTTTCGTTTATTACTTTCAGGTAAAAGTTCAGACCAGGGTATTTCATCGTTTCAAGCATTAGCTGTTTCATTATCAGGACGTGTAGGTACTGGTAATATTGCAGGTGTTGCTGCAGCAATCGGTTTTGGTGGACCCGGTGCTGTTTTTTGGATGTGGATCGTAGCCTTTTTTGGTGCTGCGACGGCTTATATAGAATCAACCAACGCACAAATCTATAAAGAAGAAGAAGACGGTGTTTATCGTGGTGGTCCCGCTTATTATATTGAAAAAGCCATGGGACAAAAATGGTATGCTTGGATATTTGCCATTTCTACGATAGTAGCGTGTGGTGTGTTATTACCAGTTGTTCAATCTAATGGTATTGGTGATTCATTGGTTAATGTTTTTGGTAATGGTGGCACAGTTACTTCATTTTTAGGAGACTTACCATTAACTAAAGTTTATGCCGCAACAATGATTGTTTTAATCTTAGGTTTTATTATCTTTGGTGGCGTGAAACGTATTGCTCACTTCACACAAATTGTTGTTCCTTTTATGGCGTTGGCCTATATCATCATTGCTTGTGTTATTATCGCTTTGCACATTGATATTTTACCTGCGATATTCATGTCAATTATCTCTGATGCCTTTACGCCTATGGCTGGTTTTGGTGCCGCAATAGGTTGGGGTGTAAAACGTGGTGTTTATTCAAACGAAGCTGGTCAAGGTACTGGACCACATGCCGCGGCGGCTGCAGAAGTTGAACATCCTGCACAACAAGGTTTAGTGCAAGCATTCTCTGTTTATATTGATACCTTATTTGTTTGTTCTGCTACTGCGTTTATGATTTTAATTACTAAGTCTTATAATGTAATGCCTGAAGGCAGCAGTGTTTTGTTAGTGCAAAACCTTGCTGCTGATGTTGTTATCAGTGGCCCTGCATTTACGCAGATTGCCGTAGATAGCGTATTGTCAGGTTTCGGTAAACCATTTATCGCTCTAGCCTTATTTTTCTTTGCCTTCACCACTGTACTTGCTTACTATTTCATCGCAGAAAACAATGTTTCGTATATCAATAGAACCATTAAAATTCCAGCATTACGCTTTGTTTTAAAAGTCATTCTCATGGCTGCTGTTTTTTATGGCACAGTCGCACAACCAAGTGCAGCTTGGGGCATGGGTGATATTGGTGTTGGTTTGATGGCTTGGCTTAATATCATTGGTATTATCATTATCTTCTTTATGGCAAAACCTGCTGTAAAAGCATTAAAAGATTATGAAGCTCAGCAAAAAGCAGGCGTAACAAAATTCACTTTTGACCCTAAATCATTAGGCATTAAAAATGCTGATTTTTGGGAAGAACGCTTCGCGAAAGAAAACTCACAAGCAAATAAATCAATAAACAAAAATACTGCAGATTAATAATCCACAGTGATTAACAAAAGCCGTTCATGATGAACGGCTTTTTTATTGGTACTTTTAATAAAATGAACCAACTTGAAGCAACTGTTCGTTTACGGTTAGTTCAATAATTTGCTACGGTATTCAAGAGGGGAAAGATGCGTTTGTTTTTTAAAAGCCCGAGCAAATGTACTGGGAGAGCTGTAACCAAGTTGGTAGGTTATTTCAGTAATTGATATATTTTTGCTCGCTAATTTTTGCTTGGCTAACATTAGGCGGACTGAGGTGAGGAGGGCTAAAAATGATTGCTTCTCAACACTCAGTTTTCTTTGCAAAGTACGTTTACTCATATGTAATTTATAGGCAATGACATCTTCTGTTGGACAACCTAAAGGTAATAGCTCATTTATCATTTTAATGACTTTATTACTTGTTTCGCCATTATTCATTGAAGCAAGTTGTTTATTAATAAACACTTCGTTCATTTCGACTAACTCTGTATCATGAGTAGGTAGTGTTTCAGTGAGCAGCGCTTTAGAAAAAACGATACCATTGACTGCTTGATCACCATAAACAGGGCACTGAAAATACTCTTCATAGGTTGTGTTATTCTCCGCTATGGGGAATGTAAAATATACACCTTTAGCAGGGATGTTTTTACCTGCAGCTAATCGAAACATTTTTAAGAAAAAACCAAGGCCTAGTTCAATAGCACAAGGGTGGGTTTTAATGATATCGTTGTAAGTTAATCGCCGTTGATATTCAATTAATACTTCTTGCCCGTCGCCATTATCACGCTCTGTTAATTCAATTTGCATCGCGGTATTAATCAACTGGCTACTAGCAATAAAACGTTTTAATCCTTCTTCTAAATTTGCACTAGCAAGCCAAGCCATACCGATACTCTTTAAATAAACCGGTTGAAATAAAGAAGCGGCAACTAAACCAAGTTCATTATTCTGGGTTTCTCGTACAGCGATTTTCCATAATATTGCCATTTTTTCCATAGATACTCGCGTTTGAGCATCACTGGTAATATCAATATTAGCCGCTAAAAATATTGGACCTGGGTCTACATCGTAAATAGAAAGTACTTGGGCAATGAGGCGTGGAATTGTTGACAGTGTAGTTTGGCTCATAAATTCTCTATTGAGTTATTTATAAAAAACAACCTTACGTTTTTATCAATAATCTGCGTTAGCGGGTATCCACAAGAGTAGATTGTCCTATTTTGCACAGAAAATGGCACAAGGTGTTCAGCGAGGTAAATTAAATTCTAGCATTATATACCCGTAAGCAATCAAAATGCAGAATTTCAGTAGGAAAATAACCCTCCTTATGCATAGAAAATAATTCATTTATAAAGGCAAGCAATGTTATTAAAAATACATAAAACATTTTCAACTTTGATCAGTATTTTATTGGTTATTTTTTTTCTTAGTGGATGCATGAATATTACTGAGCAACAACAATCAGGTTTTCTCAAAAACTATGATGGGTTTGAAGATGTTTATGATCCTGATTACACCAAAGTGTATCGAAGTGAAAAGTTCACTATAGACATGATTGCAGATATGCAACGGGTTAAATTAGTGCCATTTGAAATGTGGATTACACCAAGAGATGACGCTAAGTTTACGCCTGAAGAGTTGAAAGAATTTTCACAATATTTTCATCAACAAATGACAGCGCGATTAACTGCAAATAACTACGAAGTGGTTGATCTTTTGGGCCCAAGAACACTAATTATCCAAGGTGCTTTTTCAGGGGTAAAATTTGAAGAGCCAGCAGTAATGCCAACAGACTTTGTTCCTTTTCGCATGGTAATGAATGCGGGGAATTTGGCATATTTGCAAATAGTCGATAAAAGCGATGTTACGACGAAGGTCTCTGTAGAAATTGAATTTTTAAAAGGTATTCGCCGTGAAAGAGTTCTTGCTGCAATTAGCACTAAATATGTTGATACAACTATTGCTAACTCAGGCGAAGATAATATAAAGGTGGTCAAAGAATTACTTGATATGTGGGCAGCAAAGTTTGTTGACCGTTTAGTTGAAATACGCGCGGATAAATATGATGGTGTGTAATACTAATCATCTATTATTCGTATAACTTTTCTAGCCGTAGTTTCTTGGGTCGTTGCTGTTTTTCATAACGTTGTAATAGTATCAGAACATATAAAAATAGTGCCGCTAGAACTTATCAATGCTTACTGCAAAACTGCTATTTGATGGTGAGAAGAATAACGTATGATTAATCCACTTAAATAATTATTCATTCAATCTTGGTTATTTCTACTCGCTAGATTAGTGAAATAGCAAAATAGGTCAGGTATACTAAGCGACATTAAATCAGGCAGCCTTATTTTCTTTGAAGCTAAAGTGCCTGCTTAAACGTTTAACTATCATTGTATGAGTATCTAAATGGCCGTTATCAATTGTCCGAGTTGTAAGAAAAAAATCTCCGATAAAGCAAAAACTTGTAATCATTGTAACCTTGATTTATCTGAACTCGACGCCGATAAACTTGCCAGCCTAAACCGTGTTAATTTAATCAATACAACACAACGCTTAATGAACTATTCTTTTATCGCCATGTTATTATTTTGTGGTGGATTCCTTTTTATGTTTTGGGAAGGTGTCGAGCCGGGCAGTTGGCAGCACAATCTTGCTATGGGCAGTACTATTATCGGATTTGTCATGTATATCGTCATCCGTGCCATGTTGCTGTTTACCAAACGCAAAGCAAAATAGTTTAATAATGCCATCATTGATATGCATAGAATAAAAATGTTTACCCTAATTTTCATACAACTTATACCTCGGAATTCTAATGGATGTAATCAAAACCATAGACGCAATGTCAAATGACATGTACTTACGCCTAAAATGTGCTGCCGAAACAGGAAAGTGGCCTGAAGGTACCGTTGTCGACGAAGCTCAACGTGCCACGGCATTACAATTAAGTATGGCTTATCAAGCGAGACATCTGAAAAATGATGAATTGCTCACTATCGGTCCAGATGGCCATGTAGTTGAAAAAAACAAACGTCAGTTAAAGTCTGAATTCTCTAGCTATAAAGCCGAAGAAGAATTGAAAAGCTGCACAAAACCAACACAAGCGGATATCGCTTATTTCAGTAACAATGAGCTGTAGCCCTGTATTCAAATCGCTCTTGTTATTCTCCAACTGAATGAATTAAAAAACTATGATCTTCTCCAAATTATTTAAAACAAAAATTAAATGGCAACACAAAGACGCTACCGTGCGCATTGCAGCGATTAATGATGAATTATCAGCTGATAACAGTGAACAACTTGCCATTTTGATGGACCTTATCAAGCAAGATAGCAGTGATTTAGTGCGTCGCGCAGCCTTAATCAAAGTAGGAACACTTGAGTGTTATCTAGCTGCAAGTCAGGATAATGATCAACCAAAAGTAAAGCAGTTTGCTAACAAACAAGTACACGATATTTTAACGACAGATCATAATGTTGTGATCAGCTCACAGCAAAAAAAATCCCTATTAGCCGAACAAGATACTTTATCTCTTTTAGGCACAGCATTATTAGAAGCATGGCTAGCTCATGAACAAGATAGCGCTATTATGATTTCCCTCTATCAACAAATCAGTGCGCGAAAAACCACTACACATCTATTGACTCACAGCTTCAGTCAAAAGCAAGACCCAGAATTTCAAGCTTACATTATCAATCAAGTTGACGATGGCAAAGTGTTAGAAAAATTAAGTAAAAAAGCTTGTAATAAAGAATTAACGCAACAGATTCAAGACAAACTAAGCGCTATACAAACTGCCGTTGAGAAACCTCAAAAATTAGAAAAGCAAATACAATTAACATTAGCTAAATTACAAGCGCTAAAAGATGTGGGTGATTATGGTGTTTATAAAAACCGTAAAGCAAAGCTAATTAATGATTGGCAACTACTTGCAACAGATTTGGATATTTTTCCGGAAGAAAAAAACTTAGCGTTTACAGAAAAATATCAAAGTATTATTGCGCATTTAGAAAAGTTGTTCATTGCCAAAGCTGAAAACTATCAACAACAAATCATTGCTGATAAGTTGGCCCATGATAAGCAGCAAGATAAAAAAGATTTTACACAACAGCTTAATCACATTAGTCAATCGATTACCACAGCCGTTTTTTCAAATGACAAATTTGATGAGGAATCTTTCAAAGAGTTGTTGAAAACGTTAACAACCAGTATTAGAGCTTCTGTTCTTAATAAAGAGGAACAACAAGTGTTTATTGCGCAAGTTGTGCAATTAACTAAACGGTTAAATGAAATACCTGAAATAGCTGAATCGGTTAGTCAAGCGACTCACTTAATTTCAAAAATATCGCAACTGACATTACCTAAATCATTAGATGAACTAAACGATCGTCATCAAACCTATAATGATTGGTTAAAATCCTGGCGTGTTATTGAGCAGAAAACTGCTGGTATTTTACCTGAATCGATTGTGCAAGCTCAAAAGGAAATAGTTTCAACATGGCAGGGCGGATTAAAGTCGCTGCAAAGCCAGCAAAAAGAGTTATTTTTTCAACACAAGAAAAAACTCCAAGACATAAAGCGTCTACTTAACAATGGCAAATACAAGGTTTGTTTTGGTTTATTTAAAGGGGTGAAGGAAAGTTTTCATCAGTTATCTTCTCAGCAACATCAGCAATTACAACGCGATTTTGATCAAGTAAATGAAAAAATGATCGAGCTAAGCGATTGGGAACATTATATTGCCACCCCCCGTAAGCAAGAATTGTTGTTAGCCATTCAAGAACTTGTTGATGCACCATTAGATAATCCAAATGAACAAGCAGCTAAAGTAAAAGCGTTTCGTAGTACTTGGAATTCATTAGGTCATGCGGATGAAGATATAGATAAGCAATTAAATGAGCAGTTTAACCAGCGATGCGAGCAAGCGTTTGCGCCTTGTCGTATATTCTATGCTGAACAAGATAAAATGCGTTTACAGCATTTAGATCAACGTCAAAAAATAATTGCAAAAGCAGAATTATTTTCTGCGCAGCTTAATAATGAACAAGCATCTGATAAGCCAGATTTTAAACAACTTGATGCTCAGCTCAATAATCTGCAACAACAATGGAATAATGCGGGTGAAGTGGATCGTAACCAATACAAAAAGTTGCAGTTGAAGTTTAAAAATTCGATAGCACCGATTAAAAACGCCATAGGTATTTTTCATTCAAGTAATATTGCCGCAAAACAAGCGCTAATTGTTCAAGCTGAAGCCTTATTGGAAAATGAAGACATATTAGCAGCAATCGAAACGGCTAAACAGCTGCAACAATCATGGCGCAAAGTTGGCTTTGCTGGCAATCATCAAGAAAATCAACTGTGGCAAAAGTTCCGTCAAGTAAATGATGAGTTATTTGGTAAAAGGCAGCAATTTAAATCAGAGCAGCAAGCAGTTTTATCGACTCAACAACAACTGTTTACTGACAAAGTCATTATTATTGAAGAGTCGTTAAACGCCGTTACGGTTGAAGATGATCAGCAAGTACTACAATCAATTGAACAGCAAGCTGAGGCGTTATTAACAGAGGTTATTGCAAATAGACCCGTCATTAAACCTGTGGTCAATCGCATTGAAAAAATTATTAAAAAAGTAGCTCAATTAATTCAAACTAAGACTGAAGCGAAAGAGCAACAAACTTGGTGTAACTTGTTTGAATTAATGTCTCTGAGTGCACAAAATAGCCAAGACTTAGAAACATTACAAACGTCAACGCTGTTTCATAGTATGTCTAGCTATTGGCAAAAACGTTTTCAAGAATATGCAAAATTAACAAAAGAAGCGCAAGCCGGTGTTCGCTTTGACAAAACATTAGAGATTGAAATTTTAGGTAAAAGCGATTCTCCTGTGGAGTTAGCTGAGCAGCGCATGAAAGTTCAAGTGCAATTAATGCAAGAACAAATGCTTTCTGGCTCTGATATCAATTTAAATAAGTTACTGGTTGATTGGTTGATGTTAGGCGCACTTGTTGAAAGTGATTTACCACTTATTGAGCGATTAAAAGCCATTTATTGCTAATAGATAAATGGTGATAATGCCCTACAGCTAAATGAAAAATCAGTTTGTCTCTATCCTAAGAGGCGGACTGATTTTTTTTATTCTCCCAGATATAAAACTGGAATATTACTATGAAAAAACACATCACTCTTTTGCTAATTTTACTATCCTATTCGGCAACCTCAGCTAATCTTTCTGAAGGGCAACAACAAAGAAGCAGAATAGTTAAAGGAATATATCAACTTACTGATGGCGCGTTGGCATTGTGCCCTAAACAAGATGCAGCTGCCTTTAGCAAAACACTGTCGATATTTAAAAAACATTTTCCAGAAGTGATGGATTTAGTTAAGCGCTCGCCTTATCGCCCGGTAACCAAACATAACAATGTCGAAGCTACTGCGGTTTTAACACAACAGTGTTTATTTAAACAAAGAATGCTTAATAACATGATAGTAACAGAGGAAGGTAAAAAAACTATGGCCAAAGCATTACAAACATTAACCCGTACTGAGAAGTAAATGTTTGAATTCTATTAGTGAATAATCTCGATTTGTATGAAAAGCCTTATGAGCAAACAAGCGCGTAAATCGACGCATCATTATTGACCTAATCAACTATCCTGCTCAAAAATCAACTGGCATATTCAATAATTTGAAACACTTAACTGCTCAATAAATGAATGCTTCTGTTATTACTGCTTTCCTTCCTTAATGCTACCGCGTACTCTTACTGCTTGTTTTCAATATAAAAAATGAGATAAATATAATATGTATCCGTATTTTAAGTTAATCGCAACCCTATTTAGGGCCAAAAAGAGCCCTCAGCTCAGTTTGGATGAAAAAAGTGTGTTGAGATGCCGCGCAGGATTAACTGATATTGATGTTTTTGTTGAATTAAATAATGCACGTCATCTAACGTACATGGAATTTGGTCGTTGGGATTTTGCCCTACGCACTGGTTTACTTAGCCTCATGAGACAAAAAAAATGGGCTTTTGCCGTTGGTGGTGCAAGTGTGCGCTATCGAAGAAGGATCGCTTTTTGGAAAAAGTTTACCGTCACTAGTCAAGTTATCTGTCATGATGGACGTTGGTTTTATTTTTTACAAGAAACCCATGTTGAAAACAAAATTTGTTCGTCAGCGCTAATTAAAGCTGCATTTACCTCAAAAAAAGGATTAGTCCCTGCCACAGAAGTGTTAGCTGCCTACGGTAGACCAATACCTAACTTCGATGTTCCTGAGTGGGTTAATGCTTGGATTGACGCTGAAAGTCAGCGACCTTGGCCTTAACTACTATTGTATTTACACAAAACTATATTCTCTATACAATCTAATTATCGTTAATAAAACAATTTGTTAGCCTAATTAATATGAAATTTATTTTTGTCTTACTTTGTACTTTTTTACTTTCGTCGTGTGTGTATTATGGTGTTCAACGAGACCTTGGCGGCAATCCATCGCAGCCATGTACGAAAGGTTCTAGTAAGCAAAATGCACAATGTAAAGCTGAAATAAAAGCGATCAATAATGAAATTAGAAACAAATTTAATGATTAGAGCAGTACAAGTAGAAGACGCTAGCCGTATTAGTGCCATTTATAACCATTACATTGAACATACAGTTGTAACCTTTGAAGAAGAAGTTATAACCGCATCAGAGATAACCAAGCGCATCAGAAAAATTACTGCTGACGGTTTACCTTGGTTTGTTGCTGAAGATAGGGCTGGCAATATTCTGGGTTATGCCTACGCAGCTAAATGGCGTGATAGATTTTCTTATCGATTTTCAGTTGAAGTCACTGTTTATTTGGATCCTATGTATATATCAAAGGGTCTTGGCACGAAATTATATCAAGTATTATTTGATGAGCTCAAACGTAAAAATATTCACAGTGCTATTGGTGGAATTACGCTGCCTAATGAGGGAAGTGTCGCTTTACATGAAAAATTTGGAATGGCAAAAGTTGCACACTTTAACGAAGTCGGCTTGAAATTTGACCGTTGGTTAGATGTTGGCTATTGGCAAGTAACTATTTAGGGAATGGTTAAACCGTAAAATACGCCTTTTGCAATAGGGTGTGGCTTTTTGATAAGCCAATAGCAGTATTTTTAAAAAAATTAACTAACAAATACCTAAAGCACAAAACTTGCCAGTAAAACAAACTCACTTGGCATATATCACTATTCACACTGGCAGCATAGCCTTACAATTCGACAGGTTTTCTCGTAGTCACCGCATCCTACAATTTGTACTATCCAAGGTGATTCCCTTACATTTTTCGAGTGTTTATGATTAAGTAGATGTCATTACAAATATTTACTTTAATTGAAACAAACGTCAAAGGTACGCATTTATGCCATCGAAAACCATGTTGTCAAAAAAACACTTACTTTCAGGTGTTGCCCTTAGCATTATGTTGGCTCTGCCAACCTCTTTTGCACAATCACTTAAGGATGATGAAGCCTCGACAGAAGAAACTACGCCTAAATGGTCAGTTAACGCGCCACAAGGCAATTTCACAACGGCTGATATAGATGTACGCTCAGGGACTTGGATGAATGTTGATTTAAGTCCTGACGGCAAAACTCTTGTATTTGATTTATTAGGTGATATTTACACTATGCCAGCTTCTGGCGGTGAAGCAACACCATTAATGACTGATATCGCTTGGCAAATGCAACCACGTTTTAGCCCTGATGGTAAATATATCGCCTTTACATCAGATGAAGATGGCGGGGACAACTTATGGATCATGAAAGCAGATGGTAGCGAAGCAAAAGCAGTAACAACCGAAACCTTTCGTTTATTAAATAGCCCAGCATGGTCGCCTGATGGAAACTATATTGTTGGCCGTAAACATTATACGGGCTCTCGGTCTTTAGGTGCTGGTGAAGTGTGGATGTATCATAAATCAGGTGGTAATGGTGTAATGCTGACTAAACGCCCGAACGAACAGAAAGATTTAGGTGAGCCAGCATTTTCACACGATGGTAAGTATGTTTACTTTTCACAAGATGCAACACCAGGTAAAACTTTTCATTACTCAAAAGATTCTGAAAAAGGTATTTATAAAATTAAGCGCCTTGAACTCGAAACGGGTGAAATTAAGATTGTGGTATCAGGGAAAGGCGGAGCAATAAGACCAACACTTTCACCTGATGGAAAATATTTAGCCTTTATTAGTCGTGATGATTTTCAATCAAATTTATATATTTATAACCTTAAAAGCGGCGAACAAACCAAAGTTTACGACGGTTTAGACCGTGATATGCAAGAAACGTGGGCCATTCACGGAGTATATCCTACCATGGCGTGGACACCCGATAGTGAGGGGTTAGTATTTTGGTCTGGAGGGAAAATTAACAAATTATCACTTGATTCAAAGACCGCTAAAGTGATTGATTTTCATGTTAAAACAACCAAGAAAATTCAAACCGCCGTACGTTTTCAGCAAGACTTAGATCAAACAAGCTTTGATACCAGAATGCTTCGTGATGTCAAAGTCTCTCCTAACGGTAAACTCGTTGTCTATGAGTCAATGGGTCACCTTTATAGCAAGAGCCTTCCAAAGGGCAAGCCTAAGCGCCTTACTAAACAAAAAAGTCAGTTTGAGTTAAACCCAAGCTTTTCGCGCGATGGTAAAAAAATAGTATATGTTAGCTGGGATGATAAAAATTTAGGCCAAGTTCGTGTTGTCTCTAGTCGTGGTGGTAAAGGGAAAAACATTACCCGAGAACCAGGGAAATATGTTGAGCCGAGCTTTTCTCCTGATGGAAAAACCGTGGTTTATCGTAAAGTAAGTGGCGGTTTTATTACGGATCCTACTTGGGGCTTAAATCCGGGGATATACGCTGTTTCGGCAAAAGGTGGCAAAGCAAGCCTTGTGACTGAAGAGGGAATTCAACCCCACTTTGGTGCTCGAAATGATCGTATTTATGTAACCCGAGAGGGGGAAACACCACATATCTCACGAATAGATATTGATGGTCAGCATGATACCAAGTTATATCAAGGTAAGTTTGCTTCTGAGTATCGTGTTTCGCCTGATGGTCAGTATCTTGCGTTTGCCGAACGTTTTAAAGTCTTTGTTACACCCTTTGTTGAGCGGGGGGATGTGATAGAAATCGGCCCCGAAGCTGAAAACCTACCCGTAGAGCAATTATCAGTGCGCGCTGGAGAGGGCATCAATTGGAATGGTAAATCGAACGAACTTTATTGGAGTCTTGGTGCTGACTTATATCAAGCATCAATAACAGGATTATTTGACATTACTGCTAAAACCTCTGAGGAAGAAGAGGAAAAGTCAAAATCTGTTACGATTTCATCGACGTTAAGCCATGACATAAATGTTGTTAACTTAAGTTACAAACAAAAAGTTGATATTCCATCGGGTCATATCGCGTTTGTTGGCGGCAAAGTTATTACAATGGAGGGCGAGCAAGTTATTGATAATGGGGTTGTTATTGTTGAGGGTAATAAAATCAAATCGGTTGGCACTAAGGGCCAAGTAAAGATCCCAAGTGATGCGGCCATAATTGATATTACTGGCAAAACCGTGATGCCAGGTTTAATTGATGCACATGCTCATGGTCCTCAAGGTAGCCATGAAATTATTCCACAACAAAATTGGAAAAATTATGCTGGTTTAGCGTTAGGTGTTACAACCATTCATGATCCCTCTAATGATACTACTGAGTTTTTTGCCGCAAGTGAAATGCAAAAAGCCGGTAAAATAGTTGCTGCACGCTTATTCTCAACCGGCACTATTTTATATGGCGCCACTATCCCTGGGTACACCTCACATGTTGATAATTTAGCTGATGCAAAATTTCATGTTGAACGTTTAAAAGCGGCAGGGGCCTTTAGTGTGAAGAGCTACAACCAACCACGTCGTAATCAACGTCAACAATTTATCCAAGCGGCACGTGAATTAGAAATGATGGTTGTGCCTGAAGGAGGCTCACTCTTACAGCACAATTTAACCATGGTTGTTGATGGTCATACAACACTAGAGCACTCTATATCCACCGCTAAAGTGTATTCAGATATCAAACAGTTGTGGTCACAATCTGCAATGGCTTACACACCAACGATGGGCGTAGCTTATGGGGGAATTTCCGGTGAAAACTATTGGTACGATACTACTGATGTATGGCAGCACCCACGTTTAAGTCAGTATGTACCGAGTGAATTTTTAGACCCTCGTTCTATGCGTCGACCAAAAGCACCACTACATCATTATAATCACTTTAATGTCGCAAAAGTAGCTAAAGAAATGCAAGATTTAGGTGTAGAAGTTAATGCAGGAGGTCATGGTCAACGTGAAGGCTTAGCAATGCATTGGGAAATGTGGATGATGGCACAAGGTGGCATGACGCCATTGCAAGCCATTAGAACGGCAACTATATCGCCAGCTAAATCACTTGGCTTAGATAAGGATTTAGGCTCATTAAGTGTCGGTAAGCTGGCAGACATGATTGTTATTGACGGTGATATCACTAAAGATATTCGCCTTAGTGATAAAGTTACCCACACCATGATCAACGGCCGTTTGTATAATGCAGATACGATGAATGAAATTGGTAATTACGATAATAAGCGTAAAAAATTCTATTTCGAAAAGAAGCTGTGAAGTAACTAGCTCGTCCTCTAGCGAAGAAAAGCTAACATGGCGGCATACATTAGCCAGTAAGAATTATTTACTGGCTTTTTTATGCGTAAATATCCTAGTCAACCTTAGGGGGATGTCATTTTAAATTAATAACAGATCTTACCCTTTCATAGAACAATATCAGCCATCTATCTAGCTTAAATTGTAACCGATACGCGCAATAAGTGATCAAAAAATACACGTTAAATATGGACTTACAATAATTAACGACCTAGTATGGAATGTGAAGGTCTTGCCATATTTAACAACTAATATTAGTAAATGAACAATAACTGATATTAATCGTAAATAATTTTGGCGATGTACCGACTTACATTATTTTATTTGACCAAAGGATTGTGATTAAAATGATATGTAATTTTATCTCTATATTGCGTTTAACGATTATAGAGTTAGCATGATGCATTATGACTCATCCCACAGTAAATCATCTATACGGATCATATCAGCTGGTTTTCTCATCATCATTTTGTTAGTGATTTTGTTTGCCTATATGGCAGTACAAGAAAACAAAAAGCATGCCGATCTCAATACGACAATGTATAAGCACCCCTTTTCTGTCAGTATCGCGGTTTTACAAGCAAGAGGTGACATACTTGCTATGCATCGCTATATGAAGGATGTCGTATTAGCGAGTAATCAAAGTGAATTAGATTCAGCTATCTCTTTGGTCAATCATCATGAACAAGACGTCTTCCGTCATTTTGAATTAATCAAAGATCGATTTCTTGGCGATAAAGAAAAAATTAATGCCGCTTTCGTGACTTTTATTCAATGGAAATCTATCCGTGATGAAGTGCTCACGTTGAAGCGCAATAATCAACATCAACTAGCGGCAAGTATTACGAAAGGTAAAGGTGCTGAACATGTTAAAAAATTAAACGAGAGCATGAATTTTTTAACTGATTTTGCTAGGAATAAGGCGATAGAATTAAAGGATACAAGCTTAGACTCACATGATTTAAGCAAGACTTCTTTTTATTCTTTACTCATCTTTACTATTTTGTCGAGTATTTTTACCGCCATTTTTGTCATATTTCTAGTCAAAAAGGCTGAGAATTCGCGTAAGGAAAGTGAAGAACGGTTTGAAGCTATTTTTAATAATGCAGAAGTGTCTATTTGGAGCGAAGATTTTTCTACCGTTGTTGTAGCCTTAGAAAAGTTAAGGCAAGAAGGAGTCGTTGACCTAAAAAAATATTTGCATGAAAATTTAGATCAAGCTTGGGACTTAGTTAGCATGATAAAAGTTAATTCTGTGAATAATGCCACGTTAAAGCTATTTGGTGCAAAAAGCCAAAGTGAATTTATGACCAAAATAGACAAAACCTTTGGGCCAAATGCTATTGATGTGTTTATAAATGAAATGTGTGCCATTTGGACTAAGCAAGAAACTTTCTTATCAGAAGCAGATTTTCAAACCATAGATGGTCGGGAAATCAAAGCACTTATATCATTTCAAACACCTTCTTCCACAAACCATTTCCGCAATGTTCCTGTGAGTATTGTTGATATTACTGAACTTAAAAAACTCGAAAAGGAATTAAAATTGTCATCGAGAGTGTTCAGCGACACACATGAAGGCATCATAATTACAGATGCAGATAAAATTATCGTTGATGTTAACCCAGCGTTTACTGATATAACAGGTTACAGTAGAGAAGAGGTGATAGGTAAGAAGCCTAACATCTTGAGTTCAGGTAAACACCAACCTCAGTTTTATAGCATGATGTGGCAACAAATAACTGAGCAAGGCTATTGGCAAGGTGAAATTTGGAATCGGAGGAAAAATGGTGAAATTTATGCAGAATTACTTACCACCTCATTATTAAAGGATTCAGATGGTCACATAGTCAATTATCTAGGCATGTTTACTGATATCACTCACAGTAAACGCCAACAAGAAAGTATGCGCCGGATGGCTCATTATGATCAATTGACTGGTTTACCCAATAGAACGCTACTGTTCGATCGATTTAATCAAGCAATTGCGCACTCTAAGCGTTCGGGTACATTGCTAGCAGTGTGTTTTCTAGATCTAGATGATTTTAAGCCAGTTAATGATATTTTTGGACATGACGTAGGTGATAAATTGTTGATTGATGTAGCACATCGTCTCAAGTTAGCCTTGCGATCTGAAGATACGGTTTCACGCCTCGGCGGAGATGAATTTTCTCTGTTACTAGGCGATATAAAGTCGAGAAATCAATGTTTTGAAATGTTAGAAAGAATTATCCACTCTATTAGTGCTACTTATTTTATCGATGAACATTCAATCAATATTAGCGCATCGATAGGTGTTAGCCTCTCCCCATTAGATGGGATGGAGTTAGACTCATTACTACGTCACGCCGATCATGCTATGTATCAAGCGAAACAAGAAGGGAAGAAAAATTATCAATTGTTTGATTTAGAGCGAGAACAAAAAACCAATCGACGACATGTCAAATCACAAGAAATTCAGCAGGCTCTTATAAACCATGAGCTTTGTCTTTATTATCAACCAAAAGTAAACATGGTGTCGGGAAAACTCATTGGCGTAGAAGCTTTAATTCGTTGGCAACACCCGGTTAAAGGGCTGCTTTCCCCAGTAGATTTTTTACCATTGATTGAAGGTACAGATATAGAAATTCAAGTAGGGGAGTGGATTATGGAACAAAGCATGACGCAACTTGAACGATTAAATAATGAGGGATTTGCAATTGAAATGAGTATCAATGTCTCTTCGATGCAGTTCTTAAGTGATTGTTTTCTCGATAGCCTTAAAGCATCGCTCAAACGTCACCATGCTATTAATGCCCGCCACTTCAAGTTAGAGGTGTTAGAAAGTAGTACATTAGGGAACTTGAAGCGCATTAGTAAAATAATCAGCGCTTGTCGAAATGATTTAGGTGTTAAAATTGCCTTAGATGATTTTGGTACAGGTTACTCATCATTATCACATCTGAGACAACTTCCCGCTGATACAATCAAAATAGATCAAAGCTTTGTCCGAGATGTTTTAATCGACCCTGACGATTTTGCTATTATTGATGGTGTAATTGGTTTGAGTAAGTCTTTTAGCCGAGATGTCATTGCAGAAGGAGTAGAAACCACAGAGCATGGACTTATGTTACTTTTAATGGGCTGTGAAAATGCACAGGGTTATGCTATTTCTAAACCTATTCCTACTGATAAGTTAGTTGAGTGGATTAAAGCTTACAAACCTAACAAAACTTGGTCGGAAAGCACTCAGCTGAACATGACTCTTCAAATCAAAAGAATGAAACAGCTTGAATTAATTTTCAACCATTGGTTGAAGAATGTAGAGCTATTTTTACAAGGTCATGTGGATGTTACTATAGATTCATGTGTCATGAGTTGTCATTTTGATAAATGGATTATTCGGTTAAGACAGGAAAACATATTCGAAGACGTATGGCTTAATAAACTACAACAGGCGCTAAATGTAGTGAACTTTGTTACTGAAGAACTTGTTAATAATCGTCAGGCAAATTTCAAAGCACCTACCAAAAATGAACTGACTAACTTACATAGTGTATTTGACGATTTACTTTCAGTTCTAGATAAACAAACCGTTTTATAGCGAAGTAACAATGAATATCAACCTTCTTTACGCCCATTAGCTTTGAATAGGAAAGACTAAAAATTAGATATTATTGAAACAATTCTATAAATAACAGAATTAATCAACTATGACTAACAGGTGTTTAGAAAGGTAACATGGTTTAAGAAAATGACAATGTTGTGAATAATAAAAATAATGCACTGAGTCTCAATTCATCAGTCGACTATTTATTACTTTACGTTATACTGCCGCGATAAAATCAAGTTTTTACTATTTGCGGAGAACATTATGCACGATCTTTATTACAAAGGGCGTATTCACACCAGACATAACCATATAAACACTGGTTATAATAATAAACGTGCTGTTAAGCTTGGTAGTGAAAAGCATCCTTTAACCTTGGTGGTGTCAAGCGATGAGAGAAAAGCAGAAGTGGCAACAATTGCTAATGAAAATGGGCTTTTTGCTGATATCACTGTAGATAGTGCTGTTGAAGAAAATATTCTTGAGCTTGAAGGTTTGCTAAACAAGCCAACGACCACTATATTTGACAAAACACCTAATCGTAATGATCCTTGTTCATGTGGTAGTGAGAAAAAATATAAAAAATGTTGTGGTAAATAAAATTACTTTTCTGCTTTGATGACTCTCTTTAGTTTAATTTCTCTGATCAGAGGGTCTTTAGCATTGCCTACATCAACACTGGTTACTCCATTATAGCTAATCAGTAAGTTTATAAAACTTGAATGTTTTTGTTATAAAATATTTGATAATGTGGATCCTGATAAGTACTTATTCGAGTTAGTTACGTTAACGCAAGGAGTCGGTGATGCCAACAAATAAACACAAACGAAAAGCAACTTCTCATGTTAAAACAACTTCAGCAAAAACAGCACCTGCAGGTTTGATTTCGTCTAATCCAAAAGCCTTCGCCATAATTGGTTTGTTCTTTGTCGCTTTAGGGGCATATCTTTTAGCATTTGAGTCTCAAAACAACGCAATGTTTGGTGTTGCAATGTTATCTATTATTGCCGGTGGTGCGACAACTATTTACGCAAATTTGACGGTAGCGAGAAAAAAATAGGCTAATTCGCTAAGTTTCGAGGTAAAGTACCTTAGGTTACTGTCGGAATACTCAAAGGATCTATTTCAAAATTTTCCAGCTTTGTGCTCAACTCACTTAAAAATACCCATTTCCTCTATGAGAATTTCTTACATTATATTTTCAATGTAATTGTATGATTTTTAATATTAACGTTTGTTTTTTGAACGTAATTAATTAATCCTTCCTTGCGTTGAAAATTGTTACATTATTTACGCTAATAATCTTGCTAAAGAGTAGCATTCTGTCTCACTTTAGATTAAATTTGCCGCCCTAATTTATTACAGTTAACAAGAGCGCCTTATGTTAGAAAATACTCTCCCTCAACTCGAACAACTGATTGAAGATATCATTGAAAAAAATAACCAGCTAAAAAAGCAAGTTGCTGAACTTGAGCAGCAAAAGTCTTTATTGCTTGACGAAAATGAAACTTTACAACTTGAAGCGCTTGATGGTGAAGAGAAACAAAAACAAACCAACAGTGTATTAACCAGTTTATTAGGTAAATTACAAAGTGTAGAAGAGGTTAATTAATGATTGCTGAAGACTCTAAAGGTATCAGCATTGAAATCATGGGCAAACAACATCAGTTTAATTGCTCAGCTGAACAAGCAGAGGATTTAAATCAAGCAGCTAACAATCTCGCTGTCATGTGTGAAGACATTAAGAAAAAGCATGGTATGGCTAACAACGAACGGGCTTTATTGGTCGCGTCAATTAATTTAAGTTATTCGCTGTTAATTGCGAATGATAAACTAGAGCGATACCAGCATGGGCAAGATGCGTTAATTTCCACACTAAAAAGTGCGTTATACCAATCGGATCAATTATCGATAAATGATCAATAGTTGATCCATTGAGTATTTTAAACGTTGTGATTTATTCAGTATGACCGCTATCTACTCGTTAGGTATCAGTGATATTGAAAACTTTATATCCAGGTATATAGCCTCTATATCTACTGTCTGAAGACATATCTTTTAGAGCTATAATACTTGGTGACATTGAGTTGTCTTATTTAGGAATACTTTCATTATGGCTGATGCCAGCATTGAATTTAAAGGTACAAGTTTTACCCTATCAGTATTACATATAAAAACACCAGAATTAGCGAATATACGGGCAGATTTAGTAAAAAAAGTGTCCCAAGCGCCAGATTTTTTTTATCTTGTTCCAATCGTGGTAAATATTGAACAACTTGATTGTTCAATTGATTATCAAGCGATCAAAAAATTAATAGAAGAATTAAAGTTTACTTTTGTCGGTTTTACTGGTGCTGTGGGCAATGAGCAACGCAAATTTATTCGTGAACTTGGCTTTTCTTTTGTTAACACAAGCAAAATTGAACACTCACAAAAAAATGCTCAAGAGCAGCAAGCTTTAGTAAAAGAACCTCAAGCAATTGCTGCTAGCCCTGAAAACCATTTATTCACTGACAAGATTCATCGAGGACAAATTCGATCTGGTCAACAGATTTATGCAAAAGCTCAAAACCTCGTGGTCATTGGTTCAGTTTCAGCAGGCGCAGAAGTGATTGCTGACGGTAACATACATATCTATGGCTCATTACGTGGGCGAGCAATTGCCGGAGCGCAAGGGCACCATAAGGCACAAATATACTGCCAGAATCTTGAAGCTGAATTGGTTTCTATCAATGGTAATTATTGGCTGAGTGAGTCAATGGAGCAACACTGGGGCTCTCCTGCATTTATTAATTTGACTGATAGCGAATTGATGTCAGCAAAACTTATTTAATTATTAACTTATAAAGGATATTCGGTCTATGGCACGAATAATAGTGGTTACATCAGGCAAAGGTGGTGTTGGTAAAACAACATCAAGCGCTGCAATTGGTCTTGGTTTAGCGTTAAAAGGTCATAAAGTTGTGCTAATTGATTTCGATATTGGTCTACGAAACCTTGATCTAATCATGGGTTGTGAACGTCGCGTAGTGTATGACTTTGTTAATGTAATTAATGGTGAAGCAACGTTAAATCAGGCATTAATTAAAGATAAACGCGTTAGCAGTTTATCTATTTTACCGGCTTCACAAACCCGTGATAAAGATGCGCTAAATAAAGAAAATGTAGGTAAAGTGCTCGAAGAACTTGGCAAAAGCTACGATTTTATTGTCTGTGATTCGCCAGCTGGAATTGAAGCTGGGGCTATGATGGCTCTTTATTATGCGGATGAAGCAGTCGTAACGACCAACCCTGAAGTGTCTTCGGTGCGCGATTCGGATAGAATTTTAGGTATGTTAGCGAGTCGCTCTCGTAGAGCTGAGCTTGGTTTAGAGCCTATTAAAGAACACTTATTGTTAACTCGTTATTCACCAAAACGTGTCGAAGAAGGTGAAATGCTCAGTGTAGAAGATGTTGAAGATATTCTATCTATACCCTTGTTAGGCGTTATTCCAGAATCGCAAGCTGTTCTTAAAGCTTCTAATGCAGGTGAGCCAGTCATTTTAGATACTGAAAGTGATGCAGGTAAGGCTTATCAAGACGTTATAGATCGTCTTTTAGGTGAAACAGTTGATTTCAGGTTTTTAGTTGCCGAGAAAAAAGGCATTTTCAGTCGTATGTTTGGAGGATAACATGGCACTTTTAGATTATTTTTTACGTAAAAAAGAAAAGCAGGTAACAACGGCATCTAAAGCTAAAGAACGTCTGCAAATCATTGTTGCCCATGAGCGTAATAATCGAAATAAACAGCCAGATTATTTACCACAATTGACTGAAGATATTCTTAAGGTCTTACGTAAATATATTCAAGTATCTGATGAAAGTTTTTCAATTAATTTAGATAAAAAAGATGGCGATTTAAACGTATTAGAACTAAATATTGAATTACATGACGAGCAGAAAACGGGCTAGATTTTTCTGTGTTGAACTACCAACTGGAAGTGTAAATTATCCGGTTGGTAGAATTATCTTTTGTTTGCAATTACCTAATATTATTGATTGTTTAACTCAATTCACCACGTAAGTTCTTTTCCATTTGCCGGCACATTTCATCATAGCTTAAGTTTTTACTTAATAAGTAATGTAATTTGGTTAATGTCGCTTCTAGAGTCATATCATGACCACTAATAACGCCTGTTTCGCTCAAAGCATTACCGGTCGCATATCCCGACATATTTACCGTGCCTTTGATACATTGACTACAATTAACCACAACAATACCTTGCTCTTTGGCTTTTCTTAAACAAGCAAGTAATGCCTTATCTTGTGGCGCATTACCTACACCATAACTTCGTAAAATAAGTGCTTTTACAGGTTGTTTTATTACGTTTTCAATAACTTCGCTACTTATGCCAGGGTATAAATGAACAACACCGACTGGTTGTGGAGTCATGGTTGAAAGTTGCAAAGATTCAACATTGTCTACTGAATGAGCTAGTGTACCTGCAACCAACTGAATGTTAATACCAGCTTCAAGTAATACCGGCATGTTAGGTGAGTCAAACGCATTGAAACCATCAGCATAGGCTTTAATACAGCGATTACCACGATAAAGTTTGTTATTAAAAAACAAGCTAACTTCACTAATTGGATAGTTAGCAGCTATGAATAACGCATTGAGTACATTGACTTGTCCATCTGAGCGTAGTTGACTTAATGGGATTTGTGAGCCTGTGACAATAACGGGTTTACTTAAATTCTCGAACATAAATGATAAAGCCGAACTGGTATAAGCCATGGTATCAGTACCGTGTAATACCACAAATCCATCGTAATCATCATAATTAGCTTTAATATCGTTGGCGATACGTTGCCAATCACTCGGAGTCATGTTTGATGAATCAATTAATGGCTGATATTCACTGATGGTGAAATCTGGCATTTCACTACGATGAAACTCAGGTAGGGCATTGATAGATTCAGTAAGATGGCCTTTTGCTGGGACAAAACCCTGAGTACTTTGCATCATGCCTATGGTGCCGCCAGTGTAAGCAACGTAAATTCTTTTTTTCATCATAACTTTGACTACTTATTCTATTTCGATAAATTAATGTGATCGGTATTCATTAATACGTGAGTAATGATTTATCTGACCGTTTTGAGATGTGTCATATTATATCTTAGCAACTGTGATATTTACTATAGTCGTAGCATCAATTGCTTTAATTTACGGATAAATCAGTGATTGCAGCTAGATTAAAATGATGGCGTTTGACAAGAAATATGACATAAAAAAGAGGTAGTTAATTACTTAACTACCTCTTCAAAATAATACGAGTTGACGTTCAATTGAGTACTATGTTTCTACTTCAGCTAACAATTAGCTTAATTCACACCACAGGCAATACATAAAGTATAGCGACCTTGTGGATCATTAAATTGATTCATCAGCTTTAACTCGTCTTTCATCATGGTAATAAACTGTGATAACGGTTCGTTCTTCACTGAATGAGTCGCTAAGTCAATTGAAACCAGCTCTTCATTAGCAGAGAATAAACTTACTAATGTTGAAGATTGCCCCAATAACTGTTGCATGATTTTATTCCGTGGTGATTGTTCTTTTTCAATCAATAAGGTGTCGTATTGTTCAAGGTTTGCCAGTGTTGCAGCGGCTACAACAGCATCAGTTAAATTTCCTAGTTCATCAACCAACCCTAGTTCTTTTGCTTTTTTACCTGACCAAACACGTCCTTGAGCAATCGCATCAACTTCCTCTAATGTCATATCGCGATTAGTGGCAACCAGTTGTATAAACTCTTGATACCCTCGGTTAATTGATAGTTGGAATAAATTTGCCATACCGGGAGTCAAGGCTTGAGTTGGCCCAAATCCAGCAATATCAGTGGTACCTACACCGTCAGTATGAATGCCGATTTTGCTTAATGAATCTTCGAAAGTCATCATCATACCAAAAATACCGATAGATCCTGTGATGGTAGAGGGGGCTGCATATATTTTATCTGCAGGAGCTGAAATCCAGTAACCCCCTGATGCAGCGTAAGTACCCATTGAAGCAATGACAGGCTTACCTGCTTTTTTTAATAGTTCAACTTCTTGACGAATAATTTCAGAGGCGTAAGCACTGCCACCAGGACTATCTACGCGTAGTACTACCGCTTTAACGTTATCATTGTTGCGTGCTTTACGTAGTAATTTTGCGGTACTGTCACCACCAATGGTTCCAGGCTTTTGTGTGCCATCTAATATGTTGCCTTTTGCAACAACAATAGCAACTCTATCGATATTTTTACCTGTAAGCTCTGTTTTATCTAACGAAGAATTAGTCGCGGCCATATAGTCTTTGTAACCAATATGGCTATAACTATCGCCTTTTTTGTTGGTACCCACCAATTCAATGAGTTCGCTGCGCATTTCATGGCGAGATTTTAATTGATCAACCCAGTTATTTTTAAGTGCATATTGAGCGAAACTGCTGTCAGCGGCGCTAAATTTAGCTACTAAATTATCTATATTTTCGTCAAAATTGTCGATACCAAAACCTCGACGATTAGCAACATCTTCTTTATATTGCAACCATAAATCAGCTAACCATAGTTTGTTAGCTTTCTTGGCTGCATCTGACATATCATCACGAATAAAAGGTTCGACAGCTGATTTGAACGTACCTACACGGAATATGTGTTGGTTAATTGCTAATTTCTCTAATGCCGATTTAAAATACATTTTATAGCGGCCATAACCATCAAGTAACATAAAACCTTGTGGGTTTAACCAGATATCGTTAGCAGTACTGGCAAGATAATATTGGTCCTGTGAGAATTGGTCACCCAAGGCAATAATTTGTTTACCACTAGTTTTAAAGTCTTCTAGTGCTGCAGCAATGTCTTGCAACTTAGTTAACCCTGCTCGGTTTAAACCTTGCAGTTGTAAAACTAATATTTCTACCCGATCATCTTTTTTAGCTGTTCCAATAACATCAATAATATCAGCCAATAAAACTTCAGGCTTTTCATCTTTTTGTTCCATGGCTTCACTTAAAAAAGCTTCCATCGGGTCAACTTCACGTTTTTGCTCTACGACATCACCGACGAGATTGAGTACTAAGGCTGTTTTATCAGGTACTGGAACTTGTTCTTCGCCACTAGAGAGAATAATGCCAATAAATGAAAATAACAGTATAAAAAATACTAGGTTTAGCACAAAAGAGCGGGTAAACGTAAATACACGCCAGATTGAAGAAAAGATCCGTTTAATAATGCCTGGATTATTATTCATATATATTTATCTTAAATTGATTAAATTAAAAACTCAGAGCTATACTACCTTAATGTTCACTAAAACTTAACATACGACCTAAGCTAGATTGTAACTATTTATGGCAATTGCCTTTTTACATCAATTTATATAACTTTTTCTGCTTTTTAGAAGATGATTTGAAAGACTTTTTAGCTTTCAACGTTCTTATAATTAATCATAATTTTTATAAAAAGATACCCACTATGCAAAGATTACAATATTACTACCAAACCTTTTTAGCAAAGCTCAAAAACTTTGATGGTATCCCAGCCTTACTAATAAGGTTATACCTTGCCCCTGTATTTATCATGGCTGGGTTTAGTAAAACTCAATTACTTAACGAAGAAGTCACAGGGTTTAGTGCCATTATGGCTGATCCTAATATCATTGCCTGGTTTGGTAACAGCGATTGGGGCTTAGGGTTACCATTTCCGGCATTGTTAGCTAATCTAGTCATCTTGGTTGAGTTTTTTGGCGGTTGGTTATTACTAGTCGGCGCGCTAACACGTTTAATCAGTATTCCCTTAATGTTTACTATGATCGTTGCCGCTACCTCTGTTCATGCAGAAAACGGTTGGTTTGCCATCACACCGACTAATAGTGATATTAGCCCTGCTAAGGTGGCTACTTGGCTTGGAATTGATAGTGCTCAAGCTAGTTTAGATAATAGTGAACAAACAGCTACGCGACTTGAAAAAATGCGAGAGCTAATTGAAGAAAATGGTAATACCGATTGGCTTTATGAGAAGGGTAATATTGTAGTGTTAAACAACGGTATCGAGTTTTCAACCACCTATTTTATCATGTTACTATCGTTATTCTTTATTGGCGCGGGACGCTATACCAGCGTAGACCATTTTGTTGCCAATCGATTTTTGATAGAAGAGAAACGCTTTAGTTAGCTATATCTCTGATATTAAATTCTGTTGTTGAAATGATCATTTGAATTTATAACCCAGTAAAACTAAAAAAAAGCTGAACAGAATATGCTTCTGTTCAGCTTTTTTATTGCCACTACTAAAGCAGCAACATTTACTGGTTTCGACTATCAAAAGCTGATTATTTATTGAATAGTTACCGACCTAACAGCTTCTTTTTTGACTGAGGCAGTAAATGGGCAAAGTGATAAATACTTAATCCTAATATCACCATAAAGGCACCTAGTACCAACTTGTCGTTGATAGTCTCACCATTTAACAATGCTCCCAAGGTCAAAGCGATCACTGGGGTAATAAGAGTAATCAAGGTTACATTACTGGCTGATAACTTTTGTAACACGGTAAAGTAGGCATAAAAACCAATTAATGAGCCAAATACACCTAAATAAACGGTTGCCCAAATAGATCTTGCTTGCCAAGTATCAATGGGTAAAGTGCCATCTAATACTAACCAAGTAATTAGGAACAACGGGGTGGCAACTGATAACGCTCCCACAGTCGTTGCTAGCGGATGAATTGCGAGCGAGATACTTTTAACTAATACACCACTTAAACTAAAGAAAAATACTGCAATTAATATAAAAATGACTCCGTAAATACCATCATCCGCAACGTTGAAGTTGTCTGAGCAAACAATGGCCAAACCCACTAATGAAATAGCCATAGAGAATTTACGCATAGCACTGATACTTGGCTCTGCTAGTATTTTCCTTGCTAATAAGGCTGAAATAACTGGTGACAATCCAAAAACCAAGGAAATGATGCCGGAAGATAAATAAGCTGCCGATAAATAAGAGAATAACATGCCGCCAAAAATACCTAAGGCTGAAAAACTGTATAGCTTTAATGCTTGTTTGTGCCAAGGAATATGAATATTTCTTACTTTAATCACAAGGGCTCCTAATACTAAAGCGATCAGCATTCTGGATAAGACTGCTAAACTTGGATTAATTGATTCGCTACTCCATACGATGCCTAGCGGTGTGGTAGACCAAATTAATAGTACTGCTAAATAGGCAATTGACACTGACATTTCTTTCTCCTTTTTTACGTTTAAAATTGCTACGCTGCTGTGAAGTTGGCTGTATTTATCCAGCAGACTGCAGATTTTTTACGGTTTTATTTGTAAGGAATAATCGAGAAACAAAAAAGCCGCAAAAGATGATTTCTGCGGCTTTAAAAGTGAACTAATTAATGAGTTGATTAATTTTGATTTTTTAATACACCGCAGAGGGAAGGCCAATTTGACTGGCCCTTAACTAGCCACAGTCGATTGACTACAAACAGACAGCTAACAGCTACTGTTTTGTAGGTTCGAATATTTGTTATGGCCAGTAGGGTGCTTTTCATCGTTTAATTAATCTTAATAATGTTGAGTTTTAATTTACACTTAAGTTACGTTTCATCTTGGCGGTTGAGTTAATTTAAGTCAAGGATAAAAATCATTACTTTGTGTTTAATGTAATTATTTCTGATAACTACGTGCACAAGCACAAAGTTAACGATAAACTTTAGCAATAACCACTTGTTAGAAGTACTTTATGGACGCTATTGAATTATTATTACAACGACAATCAACGCCAGTTTTAACAGAGCCTGCGCCAAATGAAGCAGATCTATCGACAATATTATCCGCAGGTATGCGAGTACCAGATCACGGCGGATTGAAACCTTGGCATTTCCATGTGATCACAGGACAAGGCTTACAACGCTTAAGTGATCTTTATGTAGAAGCAACGACTATTAATCTTGCGAAACAAACAGGATTACTTGAAGGTGCCAACATAGATGAGCAAGCGCTACATGAAAAAATGGCAAAGGTCGCAAAGATGCCGTTTCGAGCACCAATGATTATTGTTATTTCAACCCAATACGTTGAACATAACAAAGTACCATTGCAAGAGCAGTTAATTACCGCGGGTTGTTGTGCTCAGGCTATGCAAATGGCTGCATTTTCACTAGGCTATGGCGCTATGTGGCGTACTGGTGATCTGGCATATAATGAAACGGTTAAACAAGGTTTAGGCCTTGAAGCAGAAAATGATATTGCCGGATTTCTATATATTGGTACACCAAAGAAAGAATGTAATACAAAACCAGCAAAAAATTATCAAGATAGTGTTACTTATTGGCGCTAGTTACCAATCGTTTATTGATTATAGAAATACATCAGACAATAAAAAAGGCGACATTATGTCGCCTTTTTCGAACTTGTCACGTTAACTAGAACAATTAAAATGCAGCGTTGTTAGGCGTTCTTGGGAATGGAATTACGTCACGTACGTTTTGCATACCTGTTGCATACGCCACTAAACGTTCAAAACCTAAACCAAAGCCTGAATGAGGCACTGTGCCGTAACGACGTAGGTCTCTATACCAACCGTAATCAGCAACATCTAAGCCCATTTCTTCTAAACGACTATCTAATACGTCAAGTCGTTCTTCACGCTGACTACCGCCAATGATTTCGCCAATACCTGGTGCTAGAATATCCATAGCAGCAACCGTTTTACCGTCATCATTTAAACGCATGTAGAATGATTTAATATCTTTCGGGTAGTTTTGTAAAACAACAGGACCGTTAAAGTGCTCTTCAGCTAAGTAACGTTCATGTTCAGAATTTAAATCTACGCCCCAAGATACTGGGTTTTCAAACTTCTTAGAGCAGTTTTCTAAGATAGTGATAGCATCTGTGTAATCAAGACGAACAAAATCAGTATTGATAACAGAATCTAAACGCTCAAGAACAGTTTTATCGACACGTTGCTGGAAGAAAGCCATATCATCAGCACGTTCTTCAAGCACGGCTTTAAACACATACTTTAGCATTTCTTCAGCTAAATCAGCTGCATCAGATAAGTCGGCGAAGGCTATTTCAGGTTCAACCATCCAAAACTCAGCTAAGTGACGGGTAGTATTAGAGTTTTCTGCTCTGAACGTAGGGCCAAAAGTATATACTTTTGATAACGCGTTACAATAAGTCTCAACGTTTAATTGGCCAGATACAGTTAAAAATGTTTCTTTGCCAAAAAAGTCTTTATTGTAATCAACTTTGCCTTCATCGTTACGTGGTAAGTTTTCCATGTCTAATGTACTGACACGGAACATTTCACCTGCACCTTCACAATCGCTACCTGTGATAAGTGGTGTACTAATCCAGAAATAACCTTTGCTATGTAAAAATCTATGAACGGCTTGCGCTAAACAGTTACGCACACGTGTAACGGCGCCACCAATATTAGTACGTGCACGTAAATGAGCTTGTTCACGTAGAAATTCAATACTATGACGTTTAGCAGCCATAGGATAAGTATCAGGGTCTTCAACAAAACCTAAGACTTCTACCGCAGTTGCTTGAATTTCAAATGCTTGTCCTTTACCAGGAGATTCAACCAAAATACCGGTGACTTTTACAGAACAGCCTGTCGTTAATTTAAGGATATCGCTTTCATAATTGTCGAGTTCATTAGGCACAATGGCTTGAATAGCATCAAAACATGAACCGTCATGTAATGCTAAAAATGAAATACCAGCTTTTGAGTCACGGCGTGTTCTGATCCAACCGTGGACGGTAATGCTCTCATCAACAGGGAATTTTCCTGCTAATACATCAGTAATTGCTATAACTGACATTTAATGACCTCTTAATCTTATGTAATTGATTTAAATTGCGTTATGCCATTAATTTACTTGCTACCTTTCCACGCTAAGTGAGGGATAAAGTTAAACTAAATGACATTATGCTGAAAATGGGGTGATATGTTACCGTGACAAGGCTGAAATGCAATGCTTAATTGCAATGAACAATAACAAATACTCATTGGATTAATTAATTACCCTTTTGTATAGTAATATAAAGCGCATAAACGGATGAAAGCATCGGTAATGAAACCAAATAGTGATGAGCACACTAATATAAAACAAAAAGCTGATCGGCGGATAGCAACAGATTTTTGGAGTTACACCCAAGTTGCGTTAGTCCTGCTTAGTTGGTTGCTTTTCATAATCGCTTTGGTGATGTCTTATTACGCGGCACCAGATAAAGATTATGGCGTGCTACGTTATTATGACATTGAGATTCGTCAATTTTGGTTAACACCATTAACCGGTTATCTCTATATTTTATTATGGCTCAGTGCATTGGGCAGTTATTTAGCATTGATGACAGATAAATATCGTAGCCGGCGTCGAAGTGACGCTCCCTTAGGCAATTTAATGTTTCTATTGGCTATTAACTTGACCTGGTTAGTATATATATTAGTTAAGGCACAGTAATTTCCATAGATAAAAATTAATGTACCTTTAACAATTAACTTTTTAACGAGTTATTCATTTATTAAATTAAAACACTCGTCTTCGTCTAGAACGGTCGCCATTGCATTAACTAATGTCTTTATTTGCTCTGTGTTAATGATAAGTGGTGGAATGATATAGATCAGCGTGCCAAAAGGCCTAATCCAAACCCCTAATTCAACAAAACGTTTTTGGATCTGTGCTACGTTGACACTTTGTTTGCACTCAATAGCGCCAATACTTCCCAAGACTCTCGTATCTTTTACTCTAACGTGTTTTTTTAAGGGGGAAAGATGCTCAACAAGGGTCTCTTCAATAGCGTGTACTTGAGATTGCCAATCATTTGCTAATAATAAATCGATACTGGCATTTGCAACTGCACAGGCGAGGGCATTTCCCATAAAGGTGGGCCCATGCATGAAACATCCGGCAGCGCCTTCACTTATGGTTTGTGCAATGTGCGAACTACATAATGTTGCCGCTAAAGTAATATAACCGCCTGTGAGTGTTTTACCTAAACACATGATATCTGGCGTAATGCCTGACCACTCACACGCAAACAGTTTACCGGTTCTGCCAAAACCTGTGGCTATTTCATCGGCTATCAGTAACACATCATATTTATCACATAGTAAACGACACGCTTTTAAATATTCCGGGTGGTAAAAACGCATGCCCCCGGTACCCTGTACGATCGGCTCGATGATAAAAGCAGCAATTTCGTTATGGTGTTGTTCAAATAAGGCTGATAGTTCAGTGATGTCATCATTTGACCATTTATCTCCAAACTTAATTGAAGGGGCTGGTGCGAAATAATGCTGCATTAATACTTGCTCAAATATTTGATGCATGCCAGTAACAGGATCGCATACTGACATTGCAGCAAAGGTGTCACCATGATAACCATTCTTAACCGTGAGTAATCTTGTTTTAGTTAACGGCCTTTTCTTTTTTTCAGCCACTGCATGTTGATACTGAAGTGCCATTTTCATCGCGACTTCAACACTCACTGAACCGGAATCAGAAAGAAAAACTTTATCTAAGCCATCAGGAGTTAAGCTAATTAACTTTTCACATAAGGTAATCGCACTTTTATGGGTCAATCCACCAAACATTACATGCGACATTTTTGCTGATTGTTCTTGTAGAGCCTTGTTTAAAGTTGGATGATTATAACCATGTAAAACAGACCACCATGATGACATACCATCAATAAGCTCTTCACCACTGGCTAAATTAATCGTTACGCCATTTGCACTATCAACTAAGTAGCTTGGTAAAGGCTCAGACATTGAAGTATAAGGGTGCCAAACGTTCTCTTTATCAAAACGAAGTAGCGAATTTTGTTCGGATGGTGTTATATTTGTGTGTTTATTGTGCATTTGTTAACCAAAAAAGTTATTAATCGTTGACATCATGAGTAGTCTGGCTAGACTACTCGTTAAGTTAATTAGATGCAATTGAGTTCTATGTCAGATTTAAATATATCAGAAGCAGTACAATCACCAGAGTTATCGTCACAATCAAAGTCGTTAAACTCTACCGTTCGCCACAATTGGAATTTAAAAGAAGTAGAAGCATTATTTGCTATGCCTTTTAATGATCTAATGTTTAAAGCGCAGACCGTTCATAGAGAAAACTTTAACCCAAATGAAGTACAAGTTAGTACTTTGTTATCTATTAAAACGGGTGCTTGTCCAGAGGACTGCAAATACTGTTCTCAAAGTGCACGTAATAAAACTGACTTAGAAAAAGAAAGCTTATTAGCTGTTGAAAAAGTATTAGAAGCAGCACAACGAGCAAAAGAAATGGGCTCTACACGTTTTTGTATGGGCGCAGCATGGCGTAACCCGAAAGAACGCGATATGCCTTATGTACTTGATATGGTTAAAAGTGTTAAAGCACTTGGTATGGAAACATGCATGACTTTAGGCATGTTATCGGGTGATCAAGCTGATCAGTTAAATGACGCGGGCTTAGATTATTATAACCATAACTTAGATACCTCTCCTGAGCATTACAATCAAATTATAACTACGCGTACCTACCAAGATAGACTTGATACCCTAAGTAATGTTCGTGGTGCCGGCATGAAAGTATGTAGTGGTGGTATTGTTGGTTTAGGTGAAAAATCTGTAGATCGCTCATCTTTATTAATTCAACTTGCTAATTTAAGCCCGCAGCCTGAAAGTGTGCCAATTAACATGTTAGTTAAAGTTGAAGGTACACCGTTAGCTGATGTTGATGATTTAGAGAGTTTTGATTTTATACGTTGTATTGCGGTTGCACGTATTATGATGCCAAAAAGTCATGTTCGACTTTCAGCTGGACGTACGGCTATGAATGAGCAAATGCAAGCCATGTGTTTCCTAGCGGGAGCTAACTCTATTTTTTATGGTTGCAAACTGCTTACTGCGGAAAACCCTGAAACGAATCAAGATATTGCATTGTTTGAAAAACTCGGCATAAATACAGAAACTGTAGCTGGCGATACTGAACTATCTGACAAGATTATTAAAACTGCTATTGTAGATCAGCAAAATAGTGATTTGTTCTATAACGCTTCAGCATAAGCGCTTTCAAAGCGATTTGGTTTTGGTGTAGGAAAATTAAATTAGGGTTTCATCACTATCTTCAGCAGAAATGGTGAATAAACCCTGAATCTCTTTGATATCCATATCCTTTTAAGTAGAATTCCCTATGAATTTTGATTTTATTCAACGTGATGTCATTGAGCAAAAATCTAAGTCTCGATATCGTCAGTTGGTTTGTAATAGTACGACAAGCCAAGATAATGAAATTGTTATCGGCGGAAAGTCATATCTTAATTTTTCTTCTAATGATTATTTAGGATTAAATAACCATATTGAGGTAAATCGGGCACTACAAGAAGGTGCTGACAAATTTGGTGTTTGTTCAAGCAGCTCTAGTTTGGTGACTGGTTATCATTATGCTCATCAATCATTAGAAGCTGATATTTGTCAGTGGTTAAACAAATCTAAATGTTTGTTATTTTCAAGTGGTTTTGCTGCCAACTTGGCGCTATTTCAAGCATTAGGGAAAAGTGAAGAAAGTCATTTTTATTTAGATAAGCTCAGCCATGCATCCATGATTGACGGTGCCTACCACAGTAAGGCAAAGGTAAAGCGTTTCAATCATAATAATATTGAACATTTAACTACCTTGTTAACTAAAGCTAACCAGTCTGCAGATAAACTCATCGCCTCTGAAGGTGTTTTTAGCATGGATGGCTGTCAAGCGAAAGTAGTAGAGCTTGCACAAACTGCAAAATCACAACAAGCCTGGCTTTATTTAGATGATGCACACAGTATTGGTGTCATTGGCAATGAAGGACAGGGTAGTAATTACTTTTCAGATATTGATATTACCATGGCGACCATGGGCAAAGCGATTGGAACAAGCGGTGCCTTTTTGACCTGTAATGATGATTTACATGAGTATATGATCAACTTTTCTCGGCATTATATATACTCTACCGCAATCTCACCAGCTATTGCTTGGGCAACAAGAAAAAGTATAGAACTCATAAGAAAAGAACAATGGCGCCGAGAAAAAATCAGTGAATTGAGCGCATTGTTTGGCAAGTTGTTAGCACCAGAAATTGAGTTAATTTCAACAGAATCTTCAATTCATGCCATAATAATTGGCGATGAGAAAAAAGCACTTAACGTAAGTGAAACTCTCAAAAAACAGGGGATTTGGCTAACTGCAATAAGGCCACCGACAGTTGCTATTAATAGTTCTAGGTTACGCGTTACTATTTGTGCTAACCATAATAGCAAAGATATCAAATATTTAGCAGGATGCATTAATAAGGCAATAGCTTAATGGTTCAAACAGAACATAAAAACACAAACAGAGTAAACATAGGTAAAAGTTTTGGATCTGCCAGTAAATCTTATGATGTGTCAGCAAGATTACAACGTTTTTCCGGTAAGCATTTAATGCCTTGGTTACCAAATCGAAATGACCTTACGGTGTTAGATTTGGGCTCAGGCACTGGTTTTTTTACTGACTTATTAGCGAGTTCATACAAGCAAGTTATTGGGTTAGATATTTCCAACGAAATGCTAAATTTCGCTAAAGAACACCGTGATAAAAAAATTGTATGGGTAGAAGCTGATGCACATAAATTACCACTGACAGATAACAGCATAGATTTCATTTATTCCAATTTGGTCATTCAATGGTTTGATCCGCTAGATGAGGCTATTACTGAAATGTTAAGGGTATTAAAGCCAGGTGGATTACTTATTTTTACCACACTAGTTGATGGAACATTGCACGAGTTGAAATCATCATGGAAACAAGTAGATGATGATCAACATGTTATTGATTTTAAGACTGTTAACGAACTTAACACGTTATTCAATAATGAAAATGGTAAATTGGTTGAACAAAAATGCCAAGATATTGTATTGGAATATCAAAACGTGATTCATTTAGCACGTGAATTAAAAGGCTTAGGTGCGAATCACCTTGCTGAAAAACAAAATAGAGGTCTCTCAGGAAAAGATAAGTGGTTCAAAATGACGGAACACTATCAAGATTTTCTTGAGCCTAGTGGGATATATCCAGCTACTTATCGTTTGTTTTCAGGCTTAGTGGTTAAATTAAACCACTAATGTAAGGGGATAGAATTAAAAGTACCTAAGGTCTGTTGATTTTTTTCGGTTAAACTTTGTTCGACATTTTTAAGGCGTTATCGCCTTTTTATGTGACGCGACATAGATATCGCTTATTAGATAATGCAGGAACTTATTGTCCTGAACAACCACATAGCAAAAGATCTGTCTTGTATAAATAGCCACTGCATAACAATATCGAAAGATCAACAGACCCAAATAAACCTTGGCCCTTATCAAAAGTACTAAGGTTTTTTAATGTCATTTGATAGCGAAACTTTTAAATAATCAGATGAAAATATAATAAAGAAACTCTTTTTAAATTTACTTAAGAAATATATATGAAACAATTCTTTATAACGGCAACAGACACTGATGCGGGTAAAACATTTGTCAGCTGCGCTTTAATCCACGCACTAACTCAAGCTAACACAGTTACCACTGATAAAGTGTTGAAAGTTGCCGCGTATAAACCGATTTCTGCTGGTTGTGAATTAATCAACGGGCAACTAATTAATGAAGATGCAAAATTACTCAGTGACTTTGCTAATTGTGATCAAAGTATTGCCCAAATAAATCCCATTGCTTTTAAAGAGCCTATCGCACCACACATTGCCGCAAAAAAACAAAACAAAAAAATTACCATTGCAGATATAAAAAATTATTATCAGCAAGTTAAATCCTTTAATGCTGATGTTACTTTGGTTGAAGGAGCTGGCGGATGGCGTTTGCCACTTGGTCCTGCATCAGCTATCACTGTTAACAATTCAGTTGACAATAGCAAGACGAATGAACCGACTTACCAATTTCTCTCTGACTTTGTCAAAGAAGCCAAATTGGAAGTCATTCTAATTGTTAATATGAAATTAGGTTGTTTAAATCATGCGTTATTAACCTATGAAACAATTAAAGCGGACGGCCTTAATTGTATTGCGTGGATTGCAAATTGCGCTTCTAATGAGCCAATGAACAACTTAACAGAAAATATTTCTGAGCTAGAAAATATTCTTCCCATACCGAAGATTGCACAATTTGATTTTATCAATGATATTGATGAAGAGGGCAATGATGTACCTTACTTTGAAAAGATAAATCGTGCCGCGAACAAAATAAATTTATCGATACTGTTATAACGATGCTGCCTGCTTTTAGTTTTATATTGCTAAAGTTGATTTGAGTTTACATAAATCAACTTTAGAAAAACAAATTCAACTTCACTTCATTAAACCAAACTTAGCTTAGTGTTAACTCAACAATAATCAAAATCAATTAATGGCGAACACAGTTTAAAAAATAAATTCTTATTACTGGCCGTTTTATAATCTTGCCTTAACAAATTCTTCTGCACTCAAATTTTATCAACGACATAATTTATAAAACTTAAAAAATCGCTAATACTTTTCCAATTCCGTAATACAAGCACTGGCAATAAATCCAGATCGCGTTTTGTATTCTGAAGACTTACTTACCTTGTCATCAATTTGAGCAATCAGTAACTCGGGTAGAGTGACGTTTATTTTATGGCTTTTACCAAGGTAGGGGGTAATATCAATACTGACTATCGCCCAAAAAGCCTGAGAAAATGTATGTGGGTTTTCCAATATATAGTTTTGTCGATGGCTTTCTAATCCTTTTGCATTAGGCACTTTTTCACCGTATTCGGCTAATATCGCGAGGTGAGATTTAATCGATTTTGTTATTTCTTCCATGCCTAAATCTATGGTTTTTTCCGTAATTGCACACCCAGGAAGGTCGGGTACTGACACCTGATAATTAGACTTTTTATCATCATAAATAAACACAATTGCATACTTCATTTTTAACTCCTAACACGACTAAAACGGCCTATAAATCATTGTAACCCCAATGACCCTACATTACTACGGTACAACAACCCTAATAACTCTATAGGAATGCGAGCAGTAACTCCGGTAACTCTTACTATACCCATGGTGATGACTCTGATAACCCTTAAATCGTTCTGTAGGTGACCATTTACTATTACTAAAAGTGTTTTTGTATAAAGAGAAGTTTTTTTAATTTAATTTACAGATGTTGTAAATTATTGAAATTTTTTAATGAAAAGACGAATTCAATAAAATTGTTTTTTGGAGTGCTAAGAGTTATTTATTAATGTGGATCATGCAGAATTTGATCTCTATAATAAAATAGATAAGAGGTAATTTTGTCAAAAATGCCGCCTAATATTAGCGACTACAAAGTTGGTTACTTCCCTAAATATTAATGATGTTTTAGCAATAGATTAAGCGGTTGTTTTATTGATCGAACAAGGAATGATATGAAAGAACTTTTAAGAGGTAATCCTGAATTATTGATAACGGTGATCGGTATTGGTGGTTGTGGCTGCAATACAGTTAACATGCTTCACGAAAATAATTTATCAAGTCAAGTCAACCTTGTCGCAGTCAATACAGATCTTGCTGCTTTAAATAGTCTTAATGTTGAAAATAAAATTTTGATAGGTGAAAACTTAACAAATGGTTATGGCGCAGGCTCAGATCCTAATGTCGGTTTACAAGCAGCTCAAGAAAGTGAAGGGCTACTTCGAAGTGCCCTAATGGACAGTGATATTGTTATTATTACAGCAGGTTTTGGTGGTGGCACGGGTACAGGGGCTAGTCCTTTTGTGGCCAAAATAGCCCGTGAACTTAATATAAACTGTTTGGCTATTGTGACTCTGCCTTTCGAGTCAGAAGGGCAAATTAGAATGGAATACGCGCTACAAGGTATTGATGATATTAAAGAGCCAGTACATGCGTATATTACGCTTTCAAATGATCTCTTGCTTGCAGGCTTGGGGGAAAGTGTTGGTTTATTTTCTGCCTTTAACCAAAGCAATGAAGTCCTTAAAAACTTGTTAATTTCTTTAGTACAAATGTTAAATGAAACGGGTTATGTCAATGTAGACAAAAACGACTTCTCTACAATTTTGTCTTTTGAAGGAGAATCAATATTAGGGGTAGGCAAAGCTAACTCTGAAGAAGAAGCATATAACGCTCTAGATCAAGCGCTTAATAATCCATTGGTTTCTATTGCAAACATAGACACTGCGAAAGGGATTATCTTTCAATTATTCTGTAAATCAGAGCCTAAACTATCAACGTACAATGGCTTGATTGATCACATCAGAACCAAAGTGACCAATCAGTCCGTACTTATTGTACCGGGTGTTACTTTAGACCCTAATTTATCATCAGAGATTGAAATATTGATAATAGGGTCGGGCATATGCAGCGTTGACTCAGCCTCAATTAAAGAAGTAATTGTACTTAATGAAAAGAATAACAAAACAGATATAGACATCGAGACAGATGAGCAAGCTTATATCGATGATGAACTGAGTTTTATCAATCAAGGTGAAACAATGACCGATATTCCTGCGATAACGCGCAAATTAATGGCAATCAATCGAGATTAACTAAATAATCCTTTACTTGATAATGATTCTTATTTAGTGTTCTTGTTTAATAACTGTTATAGGAATGGTCGAGTAAGAAATTTTCGGCCTTAATGAATGAAAGATAAGAAATTACTCAGCCCTGAGTGTTTAATCGATCTGATCGAAAATAGGCGATTCGGTGTTGAGTATCAGCCCATTGTGAGTTGTAAAAATCAAGAAATTTTTGCCTACGAATCACTAGCCAGATTCTATTCTACTGATAATGAGCTTATACGGCCCGATATTGTTTATGAGTCGCTTCATAGCAGTCCACTAAGCTTGTTCCAAGTTGAATATCAACAAAAAAAATTACAGCTTTCTTATGCCATAAATAATCACGATATTTTCGTTAATTTAGATCAAGACTCTTATTTTTCCAGTGGTGTCATTGGTCAAAATAATCCCTTTTTAAAGCTATTTAAAGAGTTTAAAAAATCTAATGTTGTTGTAGAGTTAATTGAAAACTCAGAAATCAACGACGCTATTATGAGCTTGGCTATGATTGATAATCTAGCAAAGAGTAACATTCAGACAGCAATAGACGATGTATGTAACCCTCAATCTATGATTTCTACATCAGTTATTCAATTAGTCAACTACATAAAGTTAGATAAGTTTGTTGTTAAAAGTAGGAATAACCGTAATTTCATGCTGCTTGTAAAGTCGATCATAGAATATGCGCACAGTGCAGGCAAAAAAGTGATCTTAGAAGGGGTAGAAACGTATGAAGACCTACAATTAGCTGAACAACTTAAGTGCGATTTTGTGCAAGGTTTTTATTACCGTGACCGTTTTAAGAATGTTACTTAATAACTTTTATTCAGCGAAATAACACAATACACTGTAGCTAACGCTAGCAGTTCCTTTTAAATTAAGAGAAACCACATGAAAGTTAACATGAACTTGACCATTAAAAACAACATGAAAAAATCACTCCTCGTCATTTGCAGTATAGCAAGTCTCGTTGGTTTTTCTGCCTCAGCAACCGATTTGAAAGTGGGGGACACAGCACCAAATTTCAAGTTACAAGCAACTACAGGTGATTATTACCAATTGAGTGATTATAAAGGTAAACAGGCAGTGGTATTAGCTTGGTATCCTATGGCAAACACTCGTGGTTGTACTATTGAGTGTAAATCGTTGACCGAACAAGGGCATCTCATTCGAGAGTTTAATGTTAGTTATGTTATGGCCAGCGTTGACCCTATTGATGATAATAGAGACTTTGCTAAGAAGACAGGCGCTGACTTTCCTATGTTGAGTGATCCAACTAAATCAACGGCTAAGGCCTACCAAGTACTCAATATGTTTAAAGTAGCTAGTCGAGTCACTTTCTATATTTCTAAAGAAGGTAAAATAATAAAAATTGATGACGATATTTCGCCCAAGTCTGCCGCTCAAGACATGGCAAATAACTTAGCCGCATTAGGTATTGAAAAGATATAAATGATTAATGGCAAAACCTAACAAAAAAGGCCCGAGCAAGACAGTTGATATATATTGTAAGGGCTGTAACTACCTATTGTTCAAATACCGCAAAGGCGGTAAGGGCGCTTTACTTAAGTGTTTCAAAGAACGTATTAGCCAAGACTTTACCGAATCACCTTGTACATGCCCAAAATGTAATAAGGTGTTTGCCCGAGATTGCTTAATTAGAGGTACACCTGCCTTTAAAATGATCGGCGGTAAAGTGTGGTGTAAGTAACTTATTTTCTCACTGTTATTATTGTGCTTAATTCTGTAGGCAAAAACAAAAAAACACATTTCCAGAACAACTTAAAGCAGTTATAAGTTATGCGAAAGTTATCATATGCATAAATAACTCCTATTAGGATTGGTTCATTGGATATCGAACAAGCAAGAATAAAAGCACTATGTCATCACATGACCACTATCAGTATTGATAACAAACCTTTTGTGCCATTAATTAAAGTTAAACGAAGTGAAGCATTACTTGCTGGGCATATTCGAGTGATGCTATCTAAAAGACGTTCAAATCGTATTCATTATTTTTTGCAGACATATTCGAACAAAATCACTTTGATCAATGTAGATTAGTGCCATAAAGCTTAGCAAGTATTCGAATAAAAAAACTGAAAAATAGCATTAATCAATGAGTTTGATCTAGTTTATTAACACTCCGGTGCTTTTTAAAACTCGACTGAGTATTGTCCTATTATGTCGTATAATTAAAATGACATTTTATTAATTACATATATATAACAAATAGATACAAGGTTACGCGTTACCAATGCGTTGTTTGATAGTAAGTAATTTACTGTGTTTAAGGCCAACTATGCATAAGTAAGCAAGCTACCTTTTGACTAAAGCGGTCGCTCTGCTAAAACTAATTCACTGTAAATTACCTTCAGCAGAAAAAGTCTAAAAAGCTGTTGTTAATTCTTCTTTATTAACCTGCACGATTCAAGCGAACTGAAAATGAATAGAACAAACGATTTATGAAAGAGTACGTAGATACCTGCTTATTATGAAGAAACTCGACCTTAATTCTCTCTCTGTGTTTATTAGCCTGTATCATGCGGGATCGACACAAAAAGCAGCGTTACAACTTAATCGTTCGCAATTTTATGTCTCCAAGATACTATCAAAATTACGTGAAGAGATGAGTGATCCATTATTTGTAAGAACGACAAGAGGGCTAGAGCCGACAAGTTATGCAAACAATATTGCACCCAAGCTAAAAAACGCATTAGCCCTGATTGACAGTGCCCTTGAGCCCGAGTCATTTGATCCTTTATCCCTTGATAAAATTACCATTCATCTAGCTGCGCCACTGATTATTCCCATAGGTAAAGTTATGATCAATAAAATTAGACAGAAAACCCCTGCGGTGATTGAATTGCGAGAATGGAACCTACACAGTGAAGCTTTGCTGATTGATGAACAGGTTGATATCGCTATTCATGTCTTAATGGATAGACCACAGAGCTTATATCAAAAAAAGATCATGACGGTAAGTGGCCATTTTATTGGTAATCGACAAGGGGAATTTGTCAAAACTATTTTCGATAATTACAATGAACATCGGGGTATGTATCAATCACTGGATGCTGAGATTAGACCGAGTATCATCGTAGACAACCAATGCTTATCAGCACAGTTAATGGATGAACATTATACCTATGGTCTTGCTCATGATAAGGAAAAGTTAAATACCCCAACCGATGTTGGGATTATCTGCAAAGCCGCCAGAAGAAACGCGGCAAAGGTACAATGGTTAATGACCCTTTGTACGCCAATCCTCAGAGAATTATAGCGTTAATAGTCTATTAAATTACCTCTATCCTTGTGAGTATTATGTGAATCTATTCACACAAAGCTTTTCAATTAATTTTTCAATTATTGCATCGTTACCACTATTGATGTAAATATCGAGTGCACCGCCTAAAAACACAACAAAGCTAAAGAAAGCAATACCTGGTGTTGGATTAACCGCCGCGTAAATCATGCCAGCAGTTCCGAGAGTCACTCTTGTATAAGCTAGAATGTAACTGGTTTTCTCTCCGCCGTAATATAAACTTTTTTCTTGCATTGCTATTATTTGATTCTCTTCATAACCACATTCTTCGTTCGCTAAAACATTGAAAGAGAGACTTGTTGTAAGTAATACGATTGTGAGTAGTTTTTTCATTATTTTATTTAATTAGTGTCTTTTGTCGGGTTAAAAACTAAAATGTTCATTCATGCAATCGCTATCATTGCATACGGTGACATGGCCATGACATCTATATGATTTTATTACGGATCAATAAATGTAGGTACATCATGGCATAGGTGAATAGTTTTATTGGAATAATGAATATTCCAAAAACGATAAAAACAGCTGAATGTAATGAGGTGGTTATGAGTAAAAATGACTGCTGCGGCATTGTCAGTAAGTACGGCTTTAACAACCTCCCTAGGGTGAATACTGGCCGAATTTATCGTTCCAAAGAATAACTCTCGGTAATCAATGAGCTTATGCTGGCTATCAAGTAGCATGACTGCAAACACCTCGCGCTCATATTTACCTAATTTAAAGCTAAGAAAGTCTTTTGTTGCTTGGCTACTAGTGTACGGATTTCCTCTAACGTATTTACATTCAAGTATTTCTGATGCCTTATCTAATATTTACTCTGCCGTCATCGGCTTGCGGGTTGCGTATTTTATCGTCTGGGAATTGTGCATGGTGTGACTCCTGATAATGATTTAAGTGTCTATTCCCCTAAGTGATATAGGTTTGATTTTAATTTGAATTTAAATTTAAGAGGCTTACTCATGCAGACTGGATACCATGGGATCTCTGTGGACGTTTATTTACCCTTATCTATTGAGTGGGGCCAATAAAATTGAGATAGGAGGACGTCATGCAAGAAAGATTGATTAGGTTAAATGAGGTAATACGAATCACAGGGCTGAGTCGTAGTCGTATCTATCAGTATATTTCTATAGATAAATTTCCTGATAACGTACCTATTGGTGGTAGGTCTGTTGCATGGGTAGAGAGCGAGATTTACCGGTGGGTTGAAAATATAATAGGGCGACGAGATGATGATATTTTGTATGGTTATGATTTGTAATTAGATTAGTAGAGGGGGTTGCCCCCTCTAGAATTAAATAGCTTCTATTCCTCGCGCCTTAAGGGGGGCGCTCTAGAATTTCACGTTGATTTTTGTTGATACCCAATCAAGGCAGAATTCTTCTATACGCCAAGCTTCGTGAGACAATATTGACTTATACGTGGAGCTAGACTGGTGTTTTTTTATAAAGGCTTTATTCCTGTTAACTAGTGCTGGGGAGCTCGCTTCCCACGAATTGATAGCAAACCTATAAAAATACATGGCTGGCTCTAGTAAAGATTTCTTCTCCAAAGCTTCGGATATCCAAAGAGCTCCATAACCAAGATTTAGGAGGCGATTGTGCGAGTTATCACCAAATAAATTATAAAATGATTTGTAGTAAGCGATTAGTGCATCATCCTGCCTATTTAATAATGAGTAGCACTTCCCTACATTGCCATACATTGGCCCATCACCGTCGGCACTTATATCACTTAGGCTTAATATTTCTTCTTCAGAGTATTTTTTAATGAATATCCTTAGCGCCTTATTTATGTTTTCTGGAATTTGACTACCCCTGAAGGCTAGCGCTTGATGTTGCTCTATATCGAATTTATCAGGCTGGTCAGCTCTTTTTAATAAGTAGCTTGCTTCTTCACAGATATTAACCGCGTCTTGATATTGCTGCCTGAACCAATATACATAAGATTTTGCGTGGCATAGTCGTATGTACTCCTCTTCTTTGTTTTCAATCAACGACTCATATTTTTTAATTAATTCATCAGTAAAGAAATCATCCCCAAACTCAACGGATGTTATGGTAACGCTCTCCCATAAGCCCTCAAAGCTGGATAGTTTCGCTATGCTTCTTTTTGACCAAGTAATAGCGGTAAAAAGTAGCTTCGAGACCCTGAGGAGCTCGTCAATGTAACCTGCTGCGCACATTGCTGAGTTAACCTCGTGTAGGGTATTTATGGCTGACTGAAAATCACCCTTATTGATTGATAATTCAGCCTTATTGGTAAAGTTTGAAAACTCGTCAAAGCTTAGCTTATGACTTATTCTCTCCTTTAATACAACGATGAATTTGTCGTAATAGCTTAAGACTATTGAAATATACCTGCTTCTGTCGGATGTTTGGTAGTTCTTTCTTATGTATTCTTTTACTAAAGGGTGGAGCTCAATGTAATCGGTATTTCTTTTATTTACTATAAGGTTGAGGTTTCTAAGTGCTTTCAGCGCTTTATTGAAGTTTTTATAATTAAGTTCTGAGCGTAGCATTTCAGAGTAGTCTTCGGTGGTTTCAGCCTTAACTGATTCAGCTAGCGTCCTTAAGACCAATTGCTCTCTATCATGAAGGGAGCTCCATATGCTGCCTAATACTTTTTCAGATAAAATGGCAGAGTCATCTTCGTCGATACTTATACCTGACTCTATCTTTATAAGGAACTTATTTAATACTGCCTCGCCTTTCTTGGATTGTGCACTAATTATACTCAGCCATAGGGCGTGTCCATTAGTTAATTTGTGAGCTCTGCGAGCGTATTCAGTGAGTTTTTGCTTCGAGATACAAGTGTCGTCACCTAGGAAGTAATCTATTGTGTTTTGTTCTGTTAATCCGCTTAATGTTAATTGATAAAAGTCTATGTTGGCTATGCGTATAAATGGCCTACATGTAAATATAAACATTGAGTTGTGCTCGGTAGATAGGGCTGCCTCAAATAACTTTCCTACCCCATTTATTGGCTCAAAAGTTTCTAAATCCAAGTAGCTGTCTATGTTATCCAAGACAAAAACTGCTTTTTTGTCGCCAAGTAATTTGAAAAACAAATCTACTAATTCATCATCATTTAGTCCAGCCAGCTCTACTGATTTGTAGTCTGGAGCAACGGATAAAATCATTGCAATGATTTTGTGCTGAAATTTATGGTCCTCCTCCTTGAAGTCCCTCCAGTTAATTAATTCAAATTCATCATCAGAAGCTGTATTGATATAGTGCGACGCCAGTGCGGACTTTCCTTCACCACCGATACCAGTAATAAATATTACTTTAAATGTATTGTTGCTTAATAATGAAAGCTCTTTTTCTCTTCCTACCCAGCTGGTTACGTCAGGAGGAACATCACTTCCATCCCCCAGATTTTGAATTATATTATCTGTGTGCACCTCAATAAGGGGTTGTTTTATTTCTTCTTGTGGTTTTAGTCCATTGATGAACGGAACCAGTTCTTTGTAGTCATCAATTAAAATCGTACTGATATTGTCAATTTTATTGTCTTTATTGGAAATCAAAAAGTGCTGCGGACCAAACCCTTCAGAAAGTGTGGATATATAGTTAAATAACTCAGTCACATACGGGTCAGAAAAGGAAAAGCCGATGAATAAAACGGTATATTCTGAAAATAACTTTTTAAGCTGGAAGGTGCTGAATTGCTCTTCAGTATATAGCTCTTTGTATTGTTCAGAAAAAATTACGCACTTATCGATTTGTGATATATCACCGTGTGGCTTAAGAACAAAGGAGTCCTCAGTGTCGATTTTGGATAGATTAAAGTTACTGTCTTTCGTTATCACGTTATTTATATTGAGATTGAACTCTATAAGGGTATCAAAATTTGTAGTGATGAATTTTTGGGTTAACGCACCTAGCGAGGTGTGTAAGTCACTCTTGATGTCTTTGTTTTTTAATTGCTCTTCGAAGCTATTGTATATAACTTTTTTGTTATTGATTAATTTGTCCAGCACCTCCAAAGGGGATAGTATACCGGCTTTAATGCTTTGGCTGAATAATTCAGAGTTATCAATGTAGCTGGACTTATTCTCTAGGGTATGGGCAACAATATCTAACCAGCTTGGCAGACCGCATGAGGTTGAAGCGCCAGCACCTAAAAAGACGATTAATTTTTTGTCTTTTATAGAGTCAATTAGCTCTTGAGGGTAATCAAATGTTTTAGGCATGTAAATTAGTTTTTATTATCATTAGTTATATATCACTTGGGGCATAAATAACGACTTTTCAAGTCTTTAAGTGGTTTAATATGGGTTTTGTTTGAATTTAAACTAGGCCTTTAATTTGAATAGGGATGGGCAGAAGGGGGCACAAAGTTAAAATAAAGAATAGGGTTGTTAAGGGCGTTATAGGGTAATGATATAGTTATATTTTATCATGGTATGATAGGTTTGGGTGTCGCTAGCCACTTTAACTTTTAGTTTTTATACTCGTGATGGATAGGCTTCCTATTGAGGCCTTTTCTATTTGCTCAGACCACCAGCACATTAAATCTCTTCTGTGCTCAAGGTAGTTGGAGCGGTTGTAAGCTCGTCTTTTAGTTCAGCGGTTTTAATATCGCGCCATTTTTCAGCATATTTACCAAAGGTATTCTCCAGATTGCTTTTAGCTTCTTGAGCTCTTTCTTCTCTGCTGGTTTTAGGGTCTATGTCTCGAGCTAATAGTTCGCGTGCATTAAAGCGTAATTTTCTAGCTTCAACTATAGAAAGGGCTGGATATTGCCCAAAGCCAATGTTGGCTCTTTTTTTGTGAAAGGACGGTAATAGTTAAAAATCCAGAGTTTAGAGCCGTTAGGCTTAACTCTTAAGGATAAGCCTTCGCCGTCAGATAAGTTGTATTCTTTATCTTTGGGTTTTGCTTGCTTTACTTCGGTATTGGTAAGGGGTTTTGTCATTCTAGCCATGTAACACTCCTTTAAGCTTAATCACACCTTTGTAGTAACACTGAAAACACTAGTGTGCTGTGGTGTTACTTGCAGTGTTACATTAGATGTTGGATTTTACAATACTCTACAGGACGTAGTTAACCATGGATTGTTGCTTTATATGTTGTATTTACTGGGGTTTAGGCATAAAAAAAGACGCCCTAGGACGTCTTGATTCTTAAATATGGTCGGAGTAGCAAGATTCGAACTTGCGACCTCACGTCCCCCAGACGCACGCGCTACCAAGCTGCGCTATACCCCGACAATGTAAACTCTAGGGCTTAACAAGTTTACCGCTTGTATATTAATGATTTATTAACGTAATGCAACGAGAATTAAAAGAATAGTTAGCCTAGATGAACTAAACGGCTAACTATTACTCGATCTAACCTCTATTGAGAAGACTTTAGCTTATCAGCTTGGGTAAACAGCTTAATAAAGTGCACACCATCAATCATTAATGGGAAGTCTTCATTCACGGTTATTGGTGATGAAAATTGACGCGAATAACTTTGAAAGTTACCGTTTTGATCGACAAAAACAGACTTATCTTTATCAAAAATAATAATCCCCTTATCAGTGGTATTCGCAATGACTCTATCTTTGTTTAATGTAGATAAATCACTGCCATTATTATTTCCGGTAACATTACATGCTAACCATTGGTTCATCAATGTTGGCTGTAAGTCCATATTACTGGTATTAAAGCTAACATCTTTATGAGTTGTTTTACCTGTTTGTGGGTATATAAATAGGGCCGGCTTGGTATTTAAACGTGTTTCATCGTTTAGATTGCCAATCGAGCTGATCCAAATAATATCCTTTTTAACTTTTTGTTTCTGCGCTAAAAGTAAGGCATCAATAAATAATTCAAATTGATATTGGTTATTGTTTTTAGCGGCTTTATTGGCATCAATAGCAAGGCTATTTTTAAAGTAGATAATGTGCAAACCAGCGGCTTTATTATTTAATTTATCGGCAAACAATAAACTAGAGACATTTTCTAATTTCGATATATCACTGAATAATGTTTCAAACCAACGCGGTTCGATAACAGTATCATTTGCAGTTCCTTCTTCTGCAGTATCTTGTAGGGAAGAAGGTGAAAAATCATCAGAGATTACCGTTAAACTTGTTGATAATGCCTGTTGTTCGATACGTTGAAACAAAAGTGGCTTTATACCTTGTTTTAAAATATCGTCTTGGTAAATACTTGGTAAAGAATAAAGTAGGTTAAACCAAGCATCATCATTCAACCCCGTATCTATATTATTTGTTAAATGCAAAGTGGTAGCACTGGCACGATTAATAAATTGATTCAGCTGAGGAATTGAGACTTGTTGCTCGGTTAAAATCAAGAAAGTCGAGTTGGTTGGTGCTTTATTCTTATTTTCACTCAGGCAAAGACCAGGTTCGATAGTCGGGTAAGTTGGAATAGCATGACTAAATGATAACGGGCTGTTTTTACGCTCTATATAATCTTCAATGTTAAATAGGCCATATTTGGTTAACAGTGTTTTTGCTGTTGCTGGATATGACAAGGGGAGAACGGTGTCTTGACGTAAAATATCGTAATCTAAATTTGCATCAGCCCATATATGGCTTACATGACTAAAGAAGAATGATAAAACTAAGCCAAAAATTACAAAACGGGCAAAAATTGTTTTTTGTAATTGCTTTAAATGTTTCCACGCATAGTTACTTACAACAAATTCAAAGCCTAAAATAACGATAGCCAGCGCACCGATAAAGGTATACAACAAATTGTTTTCTTTGGCTATTTCCTGTATTAAACTGATGATTTGCGCACTAGAAGAAGCATTTAAATGATAGCCCAAGCGACTATAAATAAAGCCATCTAATACTAACAGTAATAAACCAATGGTAAAGATGATAGAGCCACTGGTTCTAATAAACTTTGTGTGTGGCAGAATTAGTGTTAATGGAAATAACACTAAAACGAAACTCATAAAGGTTAGAAATGCAATATGACTCACCCAAGTCGTTACTAAATAAACTTGACCAAAGAGTGTCGTTGGTGCAGCTTCGCTAAATAAATAGTAAGAGGAGAGTGCAATTGCTGCTAAAATATTGAAAAATGTGAACCAATGGCTCCAACTGATCAAATGTAATAGTTTTTTACTGTAGCTTTTTGTATCAAATGAAACCATTGATAATAATTCTTCTCGTTGCAGGTAAAATTAAATAAAAGGGGTTAAACTGATTGTTTTAA
>MAAB01041450.1_pt1 | contig 101278 bp, 75 predicted proteins | sample 1115991 | NCBI WGS metagenome assembly MAAB01 (sample SAMN04961124, study PRJNA320927) | seawater metagenome | isolation source: sample BD02T18 sea water enriched with oil for 18 days | place: USA:Gulf of Mexico | collected 2013-07-27
CAACAGGTTCAAGCTCAACAGGTTCAAGCTCAACAGGTTCAAGCTCAACAGGTTCAAGCTCAACAGGTTCAAGCTCAACAGGTTCAAGCTCAACAGGTTCAAGCACAACAGGTTCAAGCTCAACAGGTTCAAGCTCAACAGGCTTAAACTCAAAACAAGTACGAACAGCGAACGTAACAAGAACAACAAAAAATGGAGTCGTTTCATACACCTCAGTGCCATCCAATATAGGTACTAGTGAGAGTATCAATTCTGAAGTTATTGAGATAAGTCTAGGACGTAATCCCGTAAGTTTAACCGAACAGCACAATTTAAACTCAACGTGTAAAGTAGATAATATTGGTATTAATACTGCCGGACTGTCATATTCTGGTGGTGAAATGCCATTAAAAGATTTAGCAAAAATGTCAATGGGTTGGATTCGACCTTGGGGGGGGGCAACAAAAAACGCCGAACTTAATTTAGATAGCAATGGGTATTTGTTAAGTGTAGATAATGATGGAGCTCAAACAATCATTAGTGATGACCTTTGGGGTAGAACTGAGGTCGATAACAACTATGTGGTTTTATATGACGGTGAAGGAGAACTATCTTTTAACCTTCAAGCCGCAAGAGTAATTAAGAATGAACCCGGTAGAATTGAAATTGAGCTTAAAAAAGGGCGAGCAGGGATGGTTGAACTTTCGACTAACCCAGCTAATCATTTAAGAAATATTAGAATTGTGCCATTGAAGAATGAGTTTGACTATGAGGAAAAAATTGTAAGGGAAGACTACAAAAATGTATGGAGCGGTGTCGGAGTTGTACGGTTTTTGGATGCTTTAGAGACAAATAGAACATCAGAGGTAACTTGGGGAGATCGGAGGACACAAGGTTTATTTGGCCATATTGGTAATAAGTCTAAAAATGCTGCTCAGTCTATAGAAGATATTATTCAAATGTCTAATGAAATGAATACTTCACCTTGGCTACTTGCACCCCATATGGCTAACGATGACTATTTTAGGAGAATGGCCATATATGTCAAAGAAAACTTAAACCCAAATTTAAAAGTCTATATTGAATATACAAATGAAGCATGGAACTGGGGCTTTCCGCAAACAAAATACTTGTCTGAATTAGCTAATAAAAATGGTACAAATCAATATATAGAATATGGGCTAAGGGCTAAACGACTATTTGAAATATGGACGGATGTGTTTGGAGATCGAGACAGACTTGTTCGCGTTGTCTCAACACAATTTTATAATCCCTGGGTAACAGAGCAGATAATGAAAACTCCTGGACTAAGTGAGGGTACTGATGCTTTAGCTGTTGGTTATTACTTGGGGCATAAATTAGGGTCGGATAAAATGGCCCAACAAGTTCTAAGCATGAGTGATGATGATGTTTTTGATTATTTAAACACCGATAGCTTACCAACAACTAAAAGTAAGCTCATTGAGCAAAAAAAAGTTGCTGATAAGTATGGTCTGGAATTGGTGGCTTATGAGGCTGGACAACATCTTGCAGCAGTGGGTAAATGGAGTGACAATGCATTATTAGTTGATAAGTTCATTAGATTAAATAAAAACCCCAAAATGTATCAAGTTTATATGAATATGTATAAAAATTGGAATGATATTGGTGGAGGTTTAATTGTATGGTTTCATACTTCAGGGAAATCCTCAAAATGGGGAAGCTGGGGCTTACTAGAGAATACATACCAAGATCCTGCAACGGCGCCTAAATTTCGTGCCTTTAAAAGAATGTTAAGTGATAATGGTTGTCTTTAGGGGAGATGCTTTCTAATGAAAGTTAGATACTGAATAAGTTGCTTACTTACATTAAACTGTAATTTAACCTTAAAGTAATAAATTATTATCATCATGATAACTAATGCGTGAATTGATATTTACGCGAAAGTACTCATTAATATTACTAATGACTTTCGGAATAGAAAGGTAGATTATTTCATTTCCCTCAAGGGAAATGAAATTAATGGATTATCAGATAATCTAAATAACACAGGAATAATCATTGGTTAATATACAAAAAATTCCGAGTTTGAACGGAATACGGGCGATATCTGTTCTGCTGGTAGTGATGTCACACGCGGGGTTTGGAGGTGTGGTTCCTGGTGGTTTCGGTGTAACGATATTTTTTTTCTTGAGTGGATTCTTAATAACAACATTGTTTATTAAAGAAGTTAGCGAAACAAGTAAGATAAATATCTTTTATTTTTATGCGCGAAGAGCGATCCGGCTTTATCCGGCTATGCTTGTAACACTTACAGTAGCGTATAGCTTGGTATATTTTGACATTATTGGTGGTGAGGCTACGCTTGTTGGTGCTGCTGCCCAAGTATTTTATTTTGCAAATTACTTCACTATATTTTTTGATGGAGGGAATTTTATTCCTGCTGGTACAGGGATACTTTGGTCCCTAGCTGTAGAAGAGCATTTCTACGCTGTATATCCTATAATATTCACCATTTTACTATTGAAAGCAGGTAAGAAGAAGCTATTAACGTTCCTTTGGTTCGTAGTCGTTTTTGCATTACTGTGGAGGTTATCTTTAGTTTGTTACCACGATGTTGCTTCAGTTAGAATTTTATATGCATCTGATACGAGGATAGATTCTATAGTATTTGGTTGCATACTAGCATTGTACAAAAACCCGGTTAATTCAATAGAGAAAAGAGACTTGTCTCTGTATGATATGGCATTTATATTAGCAGCTGTATCAATAGTATTGTTTAGCTTTATTTATAGGGATGAGGCATTCAGGCTATCATTACGTTATACGCTACAAGGGTTGGCACTATGCGTATTGTTTTTCTACTCAATAGCATTTTATAAACACAGTTTATTTTCATTTTTAAATTCAGCGATAATGAATAAAATTGGTGTGTATTCATATTCAATTTACCTAGTTCATTTTATCTTGATAGAAATTGTAGAAACGAGCATCCCTCAGTTCAGTAATAAATTCATTATGCTACCTGTAGTTGTACTAGTGTCTTTTTGTTTTAGCTCTGTAATTGATAGATTTATTGAAGGCCCATTGAAAGTTCATCGCGCTAGGTATAGGTAGTGTTTTTATATGTATTATCTGATATACCGCTGGAGTATTTAACTTAGTAATGGGAAATGGAATTGCTTATGCTGCATTAGTGCTATGGCCACTAATTGCTATATATTTATACCGGATCACAACAATACAAGTGGCTAGTATATGGGTAATATTAGGTGGGTTTATGCTGCTACCGGTGAAAACTTCCATCAATTTGCCGATGATTCCAGAAATGGGGAAACACACTATTCCTGTTATTTCTGCTCTATTTGGCTGTTGGCTAATAAAAAAACAGCGTATCTCGTTTATCAAAGAACTCGGGAAAATAAAATATCTCGTTATTTTATTTATAGTAGTGCCATTTTTCACTGCAGGGTTAAATAGTGACCCGCTCATTATTGGAGGATTATTTTTACCAAGTTTGAGTTATTACGATGGTCTTGCCTTAGCTGTAAATCAGTTCCTTGTTATTGTCCCTTTTTTCATTGGTAGACAGTTTTTTAAAACATATGACGATCAGTTGTTAATGTTTAAACTTATTGTCATAGCAGGCCTGTATTACTCTCTTCTTATGTTGCTTGAAGTGCGTCTTAGTCCTCAACTACATACCTGGCTTTATGGGTATTTTCCTCATAGCTTTGGACAGCAAATGCGTTTTAGTGGTTTTCGTCCAGTTGTATTTATGGGGCATGGATTATTAGTATCATTTTTTACTGTTATAGTCTTAATCTGTGCAGTAACACTATGGAAAAATAGGATAAAGTTTTGTCGGTTTTCACCAGCAGTACTTAGTTATTATTTGTTAGTTGTTTTAGTCTTATGCAAAAGTGTCGCTTCAACACTCTATGGCTTATATGCTTTTTTATTGATTAAGAGCACAAAACCGAAAACACAACACAAAATGGCCGTTACTTTCGTCTGTTTAGCTTTAGTCTATCCCGCCATGTCAATGATGAAAATATTTCCACATCAGACGGTGATTAACGTTGCAACATCATTTGATCAGTCTCGAGCTGAGTCGCTTGAGTTTCGTTTTGAAAATGAAGAAATTTTGCTAGAGCATTCTAGGGAGCGGTTCTTTTTCGGCTGGGGTGGCTGGGGACGAAACCGAGTATATAATGAAAAAACAGGTAAAGATGACTCAGTAACTGATGGGCGATGGATCATAACATTAGGCCAATTTGGCATTCTAGGCTTTATTGCTGAATTTGGACTACTGGCTATCACAGTATTTCGTGCCTACGCGGCATCAAAACTAGTAAAACCTATGGGCGAACAATCATTACTAGCTGCACATTCTCTTTTAATTGGAGTAGTTATGATTGATCAGTTACCCAATGCAACATTAGCACCATGGCTATGGCTTTTGGCTGGGATTCTGCTAGGAAGATCCGAAGCAATTATTTCCAAAGGAAGCGAAGTTCTTCGTAAATAATAAGATGTCTGAGAGAGATAAAGTAATAAGTGCGGGAAGTTTAGTCATGATCTCCTATGGCTTATCACAACTAATCAGGTTAGGAGCCAACCTCATTGTTACTCGCTTACTCGCACCAGAGATGTTTGGTGTGATGGCGATGGTTACTGTCCTGATGCATGGAATAACTATGTTTTCTGATGTAGGATTAACTGATTATGTGATCCGTCATAAAGATTATAAGAATAGTCATGTATTAAATGCCGTTTGGACCATCCAAGTTATTCGTGGCTGGTTAGTTTTTATATTGCTGATAGGTTTGAGCTTTATGATGAGTCTTTGGCAGACTAAATATGCAGCATCTAGTGGCGTTTATGGCGACGAATCACTACCTATAATGATAGGTGTGGTTAGTATTTCAGCAATTTTCTCTGGCTATAATTCTCTTGCACCAGCCGTGCTTACACGAGAGCTTAAACGTGGCCGTTTGGAATTAATCCGACTATTAGCACAAACCTCTGGCGCTGTAACTATGATCGGGTGGGCATATTTATATCCAACAATTTGGGCGTTGGCTTCTGCAGGAGTAGTCTCATCGGCTGTAACTTTGTTACTTAGTTATACGATGTTTAACTTTCGACATAGGTTAGAATGGAATAGAGAGCGAGTCTTAGACGTATTTAATTTTGGTAAATGGATATTTATAGCATCGGCTATTACTTATTTAGCTCAACAAGGTGATAAATTATTTTTTGGTGCAAAAATAACACCCGCCGAACTTGGAGTATTAAGCATTGCCGTTATGCTTGCAGGCTTTTCCACTGCGATGATTGATCAAATTACAGGGAAAGTTTGGTTGCCAGTTTTTAGTAGAAAAAGTAATGACGTTAAGTCCTTGAAAAGTAATTTCAATAAAATAAGGTTGGGACAAGATAGCCTAGTTTCCTTATTTACACTTATTTTTGGGATATGGTCTCCTCATCTTATTGATATCCTTTATGACTCACGGTATACAGAAGTATCGAGGATGTTGCAATTATTGCTTCTATCATCTTTTGCTATGTCTGTAGCATCCACAAATAAAGTGCTATTAGTGTCACTAGGTGAAACTAAGGTACAAATGCAAGTAATGTTTTTTAAAGTACTTTCATTGATAGTGTTACTCCCGATATCTTTTAACTTATATGGTATTACAGGGGGGCTCTTAGCTGTGGTTATCAGCTCATATGTGGGAATTATTCCACAATATATCAAAATGTATTCAGTCGGAATGCTCGATTTTTGGAAAGAAATTAGAATTATTCTCCCAGCATTATTGCTATACTCTTGGCTTATTTTTGGGAAAGATTTTGCATACTTTAATTAGTAGGAGACTTAAGGGCACAACTTAGTTTTGAAAGTGTCTCGGCAGGCAAATAATAGCCATCAGTTACTCATTTGAGTTTACACATTACTACGGAACTTACTTAAGTATTGTTATTAGCTTTCACTGGATACGAAGATTTATATTGTAGGCATTGTTATGTTTGTTAGATTATATTGTGTGAAAAAATTCCTAAGATAAGGATTAGACACTATTTTCTTATGACAGAACTGTTACTTGCCCTACATAAAATGCAAAACTGTATGTGGTGTTGTGTTGGTGACCTATAGTCATCAAAGTTATAATAATACGAGAGACCCTTTCCCATATTAGCGAGAGTTTAAGTGCTTAATAGATCCTTTGAACAGCTTAATTTGAAATTATCAAAATGACTATTGGTATCGGTATTGGTATTGGTATTGTTATTGTTAACTATAGAACTGCACTTCTAACCATTGAGTGTCTTCGTTCACTTTCTTGGGAGCATAAGGAGGGGAGTTTTAATATCATAGTTGTTGATAATGATTCACAGGATGAGTCGTTCGAGACTTTATGCTCAGCTGTTATATCTGAAGGCTGGTCTGACTGGGTTGACATTAAAACTTCTGGGCACAATGGTGGCTTTTCCTATGGTAACAACTTTGCTATACGTGAATTTATGGCTAAAAAGTATCCGCCGGAATTTATCTATTTACTTAACCCTGATACCTATACTCTTGATAGTGCAGTGAGTAAGCTATCAGCATTTATGATGCGTAATAAGAATGTTGGAATAACAGGCGGTCGAATCGAAGATACGGAAGGAGAGCCTCAATATTCTTCATTTCAGTTTCATACCTTTTGGACTGAACTAAACCGTGGATTTGGTCTTAATTTATTAAGTAAAGTTCTTAGGCCATGGGTTAAACCATTGAGAATACCTGAAGTGTCTGAAAAGACAGATTGGGTTTCAGGTGCTAGCATGATGATCCGTCGTACAGTTATAGAACAAATTGGTTTGCTGGATGAATCATATTTTATGTATTTTGAAGAAACTGATTTTTGTTTACAAGCAACGCGAGCAGGCTGGGAATGTTGGTATGTTCCTGAAAGCAGAGTGGTGCATTATGTGGGACAAAGCTCAGGAGTTACCAATACAAAAATGACAAAAAGACTACCAACGTATTGGTTTGACTCTAGAAGACGATATTTTTTAAAAAATCATGGCGTACTTCATGCCCTAGTGGCAGATCTATTTTGGTTGAGTGGTTTTAGTAGCTGGAAATTGAGAAATCTGGTTCAAGGTAAACAAGATAATAATCCACCCAAGCTGCTGCAGGATTCATTTAGGAATAGTGTTTTTTGTCGAGGCTTTAAACTTACTACCAAGAAAGAATAATTAATTGGATATAGTTACCATTCAATATGCCACATGAGAGATTAGTTATGGAAGATAGGAGTGTTCAACAGAGCTCGACTTTATTGAGAGTTGGTTGTGTTGTTATCGGTAAAGACGAGGGAGAAAAGTTACTCAATAGTTTAAAGTCGCTCTCAACCTACTGTCGACTGGTTTATGTTGATTCGGCCTCGGCTGACCGAAGTGCGGAACGAGCTCGAGCTATGGGAATAAATGTAGTTGAGTTAGATATGACACAACCATTTACTGCTGGACGAGCAAGAAATCAAGGTGTAGAGAGATTATTACAGGAACATCAAAATATTGAGTTCATTCAATTTCTAGATGGTGACTGTGAACTTGAAAAATCTTGGCTGACGCACGCTGTCAATTTCATGGATTTAAATAAAAAACATGCTGTTGTATGTGGACAGTTAAAGGAAAAATTTCCTGAAAAATCAATATATAACTGGTTATGTCAAATTGAGTGGGACACTCCCAGAGGTGATGTGCATTCTTGTGGGGGGGTTGCACTAGTAAGAGTCGATGCATTTAAAGATATCGGTGGTTTTAGGCTTGGCTTGATTGCTGGTGAAGAACCAGAAATGTGCTTTCGGTTAAGAAGTCGAGGCTGGAAAATAAAAAAAACAAATCAAAATATGGCTTACCATGATGCAGAAATGTATAAGTTCAAGCAGTGGTTTAATAGAGCTTCTCGAGCTGGTTATGCATATGCAGAAGGTTCTAGTTTGCATGGTGACAGTGAAGAAAAATATTGGGTTAAAGATACTTTAAGCATATGGGGCTGGGGACTTATATTGCCACTGTTCATTTCGGTACTGTGTCAGTTTTCAATGGTGTTCATAGCATTGACTTTAATATATCCATTCCAATGTGTAAGAATTGCTTCTAGTAAAAAAGAGTTATTGGCAAGGAGGTATTTATGGGCTTTTTTCATTATGTTAGGTAAGTTTCCTCAGGCTGTTGGTTTGCTAAGGTTTTATGCTAGTAAATATAAGGATAGTCATGAACTCAAAAGGTAATGTCCCATTTATTCTAGCAGGGTGCAGGCGTTCGGGAACAACTATTCTTTCTCTTCTTTTGTCATCTCATCCAGAGGTGTTTTTTGCAGGTGAAATGCACTTCGTTTTTGACTATTTTGATGCTGAAAAGGAATTTCCCAATACGAGTGAGTATCGAAAGTGTGTTTATAACGATAGGAGATTTTTGCTATGGAATGTGCAATTAAAGGGTATACCATTTCCTGAATTAGTTAATGATTTAATCAAACAGAAAAAAAACAATGAAAACAATGACAATCCGCTATCAGGGATCTGTGTCCATGAGAATTTTGCCGGCGCACTAAAACTATGGCCAGAAACTAAGTTTATTCATTTGGTAAAAGACCCTCGTGATGTTGCAAGTTCATATGTGTCCGCAGGCTGGGCTGGTAATGTATGGTATGGCGTTGAACCATGGATTGAGACCGAGCAACAATGGATTGAAATAAAAAAAATATTACCAGAAAATAGATATATTGAAGTTCAATTTGAACAGTTAATAGGGGAACCAAAGAAAGAGTTGATAAAAATTTGTAACTTTCTTGAAATCGCTTATGAAGAAGAAATGTTCAGCTTACTCTCAAAGTAACGTCAATTATACAGCTATTGATCCTTCAAAAGCATCAAAATGGAAGGGGAAATCTAGTGCGAGAGATGTTTCTATAATTGAGCTGAAAGTAGGTAAGTTGTTAGAAGCTTGCGGGTATAAAAGGAGCGTTCAATATATACCAAGACTATACAGTCATAATGTTTTTTTTAGAGTTTGGATCTTTTTGGAACATTCTGTTTTATATATAATAAAAAAAGCTTCCATTTATGGTTGGATATTAACTGTTCAACATGTATTCTCTCGCAGGTTACCTTTTTCAAGTTTGCGTACCAAAATCCAAAAAAAAATTGACCAAATAACTAATGAAAACTTAAAGTGAGCTATTACTCTAAAATCAAAGCTTGAAAAGTTACATTAATTATTATGACAATTAATATGTTAGGACGTTAAGAATGGACAAATATGCTGTTATCGTGGGACAAGGGCGATCGGGGACAAACTGGCTATTGGATTTATTTAATTTAAGTGAAGAAACTTATTCTAGGAATGAGCCACATGAATTAGATTCATCTCCAATTAGTGAATTTGATTCTCATCGTGTCGTAGTTAGGGCTCAGCAGAAAATATTAAATGATAAATGGGATGAAGTAATTCGGCAGGTCGGCATAAGGATGAGCGCTATTGCCCCATGGATTACTACTAGGAAGAGTTACTTTAACCTTTCGAAGTTCCTATATATGTCAGTGCGAAGTAACAAGTTTAGGAGGGTTTTGAGTTTATATTTTAAAGCATTCAAGGCTGATGAGTGGTTAATGCCATCTTGGGCAGTAAAAAATATTGAGTGGACTAAGGTACTTAGAGTTTTCAAGTTTGTCCAATCTCCTGGCTGGGCAGATTTTTTACTCAACTGCAGACGAGATGTTCATGTTTTTCATATAGTACGACAACCTGGAGGTTTTTTGAATTCATGGAGGAATAGGTACCTATCGACAGAAGAAAATCAGAAGGTTCTTAAAAATAACTTATGTAGACTTCATGAAATTTCACGTGAAAGTAAGTACTGGTCAGATCTCTTTGGCGATATTGATAGTTTAGGCTTAATAGAGTCTGAGCTTTGGTATTGGTACTATGCAAATGAGACTATTTATCAAGCTGGCGCTGGCAAGTCAAACTATTCATTAATTATGTATGAGGAGTTGGCAAGCAATCCAGTAAAAGTGTTAAGAGAATTATATTCCAAAATCGGGTTGAACCTTAGTGAGAGTATCGAGGGGAGTGTTGTTTCTGGCGCCAAAAACTCTAAAGCAATTTCTGGTTCTTGGCGGAAGAAATTAACCACAACTGAAATTGAGTTATGTGAAATGTTTACTGAGAAAGCTAACTCAAGCTTTTATAGTTAATGAGCAGTGCAATATAGTGCTATGTTAAAGCTAATAAATGACTTTTTAGACAATACCTCTGTTAGTAATAGCCACTTGACGGTGTTAGATGGTTGGCGAGGGCTGAGTATTTTGTTCGTTTTGGCCGGGCATCTACTGCCGTTAGGACCTAAATATCTATATCTTAATGAAGCTTTCGCTAGGATGGGAATGGCTTTGTTTTTTATTTTATCTGGTTTTTTAATTACTAGGTTTTTGATTTTTAAGCCGAATATTATTCATTTCATTATTAGACGTTTCTTTCGGATAATTCCGTTAGCTTGGCTTTATATCGTATTGTCATTGCTTCTCACACCGATGGGAAGTGAAACATACATAGCACAGCTTTTCTTTTATGCTAATTACCCTCCTTTTTACCTGACAGATACAACTGCACACCTTTGGAGTCTTTCGGTAGAAATGCAGTTTTATGTTGGAATTGCATTATTGGTTGGAATGTTGGGTAAGCGAGGACTTTATTTTCTTCCTGTTTTGTGTGTAATTATTACGCTACTGAGGCTACAGAATGACGTGCACATCTCAATTATTACTTACTATAGAGTTGATGAGATTCTAGCAGGATGCTGTTTGGCTTTAATGTATGAGGGGTGGGTGGGAAGAAATTGGCCGACTATCTTTAAATATGTTAATCAACCGATGTTTTTTTTATTTTTGATATTACTTTTCTTTTCCTGTCATAAAGTAGGAGGGGACTTAGCATATTTTCGGCCGTACTTTGCTGCTTTACTGATTGGCTCAACTTTATTTAACCTTACTGCATCGATAACACTAAAGTTGAATAATAAAGTCTTGTTTTACATCGCAGCTATTTCATATTCCTTATATGTTATCCATCCTCTATTAGAACATTCCTGGCTCGGGAGTGGAGATACTGTTGAAAAATATAGTAAACGTATTTTACTCTTTTTAGTCCTATTGATAACGTCACATATATCTACTTTCTATTATGAAAAATACTGGATTTCTTTTGCTAAAAAATTAACTCGATAATTAATATAGGTCGTAAATATCTAATGGCTGAATGAGTGTGTTAATACTGGTTGTTACTATTAACTTAGCTTGATTTCTGATAATGCGTTGATTCTGCCCTGTGTGAAAAGAGTGAATGAACATTCACGGAACATGGTCTGTTTTAGCTAAATGGAGTTTTTGTATAGTGTTGCTAAATAATTAGACTTAAGTAAAAAATTGAGGGAAGCATGTCAAATAAATTTATAGAATATTTTGATCAAATATCAATTATTAATTTGCCTTATCGAAGAGATAGGCAAAAAGAAATGATTCATGAGCTTGATAATGTTCAGATGGAGCTGGTTTCTGGGCATATTGATTTTTTTGAAGCATGCAGACCTGAAGATAAAGGTAAGTTTCCAAATATAGGTGCTCGAGGCTGTTTCATGAGTCACTTAGCTGTGCTTAAGAAGGCTCAACAAGATGGAGTTTCAAGGTTGTTAGTGATGGAGGATGATCTGGCTCTAGAGAAGTGCTGGTCATCGAAAAGTAGGGAGCTCGTTGTAGAGCTAGAAGAGACTGATTGGGATATTCTTTATTTTGGTCACGAGCTTAATTTGGAACAGTTTTCAGGTAAAAATTTTTGCGAATTTAATTCTAATATTCCCTTGACGCATTTTTTTGCTGTGCATTCGAGAGTTATTCCTCGATTAGTTAACTTTCTTGAATTGGTCGCAAGTCGAGAAGCGGGCGATCCTGAAGGTGGGCCTATGCATGTGGATGGAGCGATTAGTACATTTAGATTACAAAATCCAGATGTTAAAACGATTGTCGCCTCACCTAGTCTCGGTGCTCAACGAGCCTCAAAAACTGATATTCATACACTGAGTTGGTTTGATAGGCTTCCAGTAATTAAAACTTGTGTGGGAATTCTGAGGAAAGTTAAAAATCAATTAAATTAACTGATTAAAATTATGAACGTAAGGCTATGAGCTTGATAAGGTGATAAATGTCTTATAATTATGTCATTACACTGTCTGCGACATCTTAGTGAGGAAGTAAAATGGTTGAGGGAATATGCGAATAGGATACTTTACAAATCAATACCCTAAAGTTAGTCATAGCTTTATACGCAGAGAAATTCTCGCGTTAGAGGTGTTGGGACATACTGTTCAGAGGTTTGCATTACAATCCGATGAAGCTGAGTTAGTTGACCCTGTCGACCAAAATGAATTTGCTAAGACCTTCTATGTTCTATTAGAGTCGAACTTGAGTATTATTATGGCATGTTTGCTTGTTATATTTAGCCATCCTGTGAAGTTCCTGTCTACATTGTACTTAGCAGTTAAATTAGGCTTTCGTTCTGACCGAGGCACGCTTAGACATATCGCCTATTTACTGGAAAGTTGCGTGTTAGTAAAATGGCAGAAGCAAAAAGATATTGAACATATTCATGCTCATTTTGGTACAAACTCAACGATGATTGTTATGTTTTCTTATTTACTAGGTGGCGTGGGCTACAGTTTTACAGTGCATGGTCCTGAAGAGTTTGATAAGCCTGAATTTATTTCGCTAGCAGAAAAAATTAAGCATAGCCGTTTTGTAGTTGCAATCAGTTCGTTTGGCCGTAGCCAGTTATTTAGGTTGGTGCCAGCGGATTTGTGGGATAAGGTAAAAGTAGTACACTGCGGTTTAGATGCCGAATTTTTAGCAAGAGATGAAAATATCCGCCCTAATATAAGTAAGCAATTATTATGTGTTGGGCGTTTGTGTGAGCAAAAAGGTCAACTTCTACTTTTAGAGTCAATGAGGTCTTTACGTGACTCGGGTATAGATTGTACTTTGGTATTGGCTGGAGATGGCCCGATGCGCTCAGAAGTAGAAAGTAGAATTTCTGAATATAACCTTGCAGACAGAGTTGAAATAACCGGTTGGATTTCCAGTGAGCAAGTTAAGCGTTTATTGCTTGAGTCCAGAGGCTTAGTTTTGCCTAGTTTTGCAGAAGGATTACCGGTTGTTATTATGGAGGCATTGGCTTTATCTCGGCCTGTAATTACGACATATGTTGCTGGTATCCCAGAGTTAGTTAAAAGTGGCAGTAATGGTTGGTTGATACCTGCTGGAAACACGCAAGCTCTCACTACGGCAATGAATGAATTGCTTTCTACCGATGAAGAAACTTTGGCATTATATGGCCGTAATGGGTATGAAGCTGTTAATGAGCTTCATAATATTGAAATAGAAGTGAAAAAAATAGCAAGCCTATTTGAAGATGCCTGTAAATAATTATGTGGATAGCAATTATCTTTGGCAGCATTGCTACGGTTTTATCTATCCCATTAATGGTTATAGCTATAGAGTTGTTTATTACATTTAGAAATAAACGACCAATGTTACAAAGTAACAATGCAGAATTAAATAAAGCTAAATATAAGATATTAATGCCTGCTCATAATGAGCAGGGGATCCTTGCCAAGACGTTATCTACTTTAATAGGGCAAGGAGCATCTCCCGCTGACATTATAGTAATAGCTGATAACTGTACGGATGCGACGGCTGAAATTGCCAGACATCATAGTGTCACGGTATTAGAACGTTTTAATGATGAGCTGAGAGGTAAGGGATTTGCCCTTGATCATGGTATTAGCTATTTAAAAAATAAAATGGCACCTGATGTGCTTATTGTATTAGATGCCGACTGTGACATTGATAGTAATAGTTTAAGCTTGTTGGTTGATTGTTGTTATAAAAATAACTCGCCGCAACAAGCACTTTATTTAATGAGAAAAAACACAAGTGATTCTTTAAGTCGTCGGATAGCAGGTTTTGCTTGGTTGGTAAAAAATAAAATTCGTCCTGTTGCTGTCAATAAACTAGGCTTGCCAGTGACGTTGACAGGAACTGGGATGGCATTTCCTTGGCATGTTATTAAAGATGTGAATATAGCTCATGGCAATATTGTGGAAGATATGCAGCTTGGAATTGATTGCACTTTAAGTGGTTTTTCACCTGTACTTTGTCAACAGGCAATAGTGTACAGCGACTTTCCTGAACGGGCTGATGCCGGAAATACTCAACGAACACGTTGGGAGCATGGGCACTTAACAACAATTATTCAGCAAGTGCCTAGATTATTGAAACAGTCGATTCTTCGTAAGGATTGGCGGTTATTAGGTTTTGCATTGGATGTTGCTGTTCCCCCATTATCATTATTGATTTTGCTTTCAGGTATGGGCTTATTATTGCTTATTACCTATTCCTATATTACCAATAGTTATGGAGCCTTATCTTTATTGTTAATTAGTGTTGTGTTTTTTTCGCTGATGTTGGTTTTTACTTGGTGGCAGTACGGTCGTGACTATTTAACAGTCAAAGAGTTATGTGGTATTCCAATCTATGTAGTTTCAAAGATATCTGTCTATGTGACTTTTATATTTAAGCGACAAAAGTCGTGGATTAAAACGTCTAGGAAGACCAAAGATTAATGAATACAAATGTTACTTCGATGATGAAGAAACAATCACGTGAGTGGCTGTTGTCTAGAGATGTGTATTGTATCTTTGGTTTGCCATTTGATGTGACTAATCTATATGACGCGGTGCATAACGTCAGTTTGAATATTGGAGGTGAGAAAAGGTACTTTTTTTCTACGCCAAACCTTAATTTCGTGATAGCCGCCCAATCAGACCCGGAATTTTTTCAATCTGTAGTGGATAGTGATTTAAGTGTTGCTGATGGCATGCCGATAATATGGGTGGCGAAGCTTTTAGGCATACCTTTGCCTGAACGGGTGGCGGGTTCATCTTTGTTTGATGAGTTATCTATGCGACCTGCATATAAAAACAAGATTAACGTTTTCTTTTTTGGTGGGCAGAAAGGTATCGCCGAGCAGGCTCATAACAAATTAAATGAAACTAGTATTGGGATGAAAAGTTGTGGGTTTTATGACCCAGGCTTTGTTTCTGTTGATGAAATGAGTTCGACGGAGATTATTCAGCAGCTCAATAGAGCTAATCCTGATTTTATTGTTGTCGCACTAGGAGCAAAAAAAGGTCAACAATGGATTCAGCATAATAAGCATCAACTTAACGCGCCAGTGATTAGTCACTTGGGCGCAGTGATAAACTTTGTCGCAGGAAATATTGAACGGGCACCAATAGTTTGGCAGAAATTTGGTCTGGAGTGGTTGTGGAGAATAAAGCAGGAACCCGTATTGTGGAAGCGTTACTTATCTGATGGGCTAGAATTTTCTCAATTACTTGTATCGAAAGTTATTCCTCTAGCGTTGTATGACCGGTATTTAAAACGAACAGGATCCTTTAAAAACAGGTTGGAACTTAGTACTAGCACTGAACTAACAGCTCAAGTGGTTAGCATTGGCGGCTGTATCCATCATCAAAATATGATGATGGTTAAACAGCAGTTTTCATCACTTCTTGACGATTCGGATAGTAATATTGTTATTGATTGTGCTGGCTTAACTTATTTTGACGCCGCTTTTTTGGGAACATTACTTCTATTCCAGCGCTATTTGAATGAGCAGAAAAAAACACTGACTTTACAAGCCGTACCAAAAAGGATTATAAGAATCATCAGTTTAAATAATGTTTTAACTAGATTTACAATAGTCTCGTAGTGAGATGGACGTTTGATTAAATAGTAAGTAGGAGTAGTTTTTGTTAAGTTTAAAACACACTGGATTATTTGTTGCAGCTATTGCTTTAGCGATTTTAACTTATTGGAATGGCTTGGCTGAAGCGGTATTTCGCTGGGGTAGTCAAGAAGAGTATAGCCATGGTTATTTGATACCTTTGGTAAGCCTGTATATTTTATGGGAAAAACAAGCTTTAATTAAAGCTTCAATAGGGCCGCCACTTAAGTCGGGTTTATTGGTTATTTTAATCTCTATACTTCTTTATATAGTAGGTGAAATCAGCGCGCTTTTTATTCTTATTCAGTATTCATTTGTATTTTTATTGCTTGGCCTTTCTCTAGTTACTTTTGGTAAAGCTACAAAATTCACTGTTGCGCCTATTCTACTGCTGCTATTTGCTATTCCCTTGCCTTATGTCATTGAAGTTTTGTTAACTGCTAAGTTGCAATTAATTTCTTCTTCGCTTGGCGTGAGTTTTATTCGATTATTTAACATTCCTGTTTTTCTTGAAGGTAATGTGATTGATCTAGGTGTATATCAATTACAAGTTGTTGAAGCCTGTAGTGGCTTGCGTTATTTATTCCCGTTGATGAGCCTTGGATTTATTGCTGCCTATTTTTATCAAGCGAGTTTTTGGAAGCGTGCTGTTGTTTTCTTAGCGACTATTCCCGTGACGATCTTGATGAATAGCTTCCGTATCGGTGCCATAGGTGTGATGGTCGATAACTGGGGGATTTCGATGGCGGAGGGCTTCTTGCATGACTTTGAAGGTTGGATAATCTTTATGGCTTGCGCTGTTATTTTATTCATCATAATCTGGCTACTTGAAAAGTTATTTAACAAGGGCAGTTCGTTAGCTGCAGTATTTGGCGTAGTTGATGTGCCGCCATCATCTCTGCAAGGTACCAATTCAGTGCGAAATTCATCATCCAAACTCTTGATTATCAGCATTGGTCTTATATTGATAACGATGTTGTTGACGCAATTTTTAGATAAGCGTACCGAAATTTATCCAAAACATGTTCCATTTGTAAATTTTCCAATGAAGATTGAACAATGGCAAGGAAAGCACGAAAAATTGGATAAGAACGTCATCGAAAAACTAGGCATGACAGATTATTTAATAGCGAACTATCAAAATAATGATCAGCAATTAGTCAACTTTTATGTTGCTTATTATCAGTCACAAAGGAAAGGGGTTTCGCCACATTCACCACGTGTATGTATACCTGGTGGAGGTTGGGAGATTACTGACTTAGAGCGTATTTCCGCTAATGGTCATCCAATTAATCGCGTTATTATTAAGAAGGGTGAGCAACGTCAATTGGTCTATTACTGGTTTCAGGGGCATGGCCGCGTCGTTGCAAATGAATATATAAATAAATGGTATTTATTTATTGATTCTATTTTCAAAAATAGAACGGATGGTTCTTTAGTGCGAGTGGTAACAACCGTACCGAAACATGAAAACATGAAGATCGCTGATGAACGTTTATTGGACTTTATGTCTAAGGCTGAACCAGAGTTAAAACATTACATTTTAGATTAGGGATAGAAATATGAATGCGTTTAAACATAGCGTTATCGCTGCATTGTTATTGGGTGCAATGACTGCTTGTGGCACAGCTGAAGAGAGTGCAGCCAACTATTTGGATAGTGGTAAAACCTTGCTTGCTGAAGGAAAGGTCAAAAAGGCGCGGTTAGAGTTTAAAAATGCGATTCAGATTGATCCGCGTATGGCTGAGCCTTTTTATCAATTAGCGTTGATAGATGAAAAAGATCAAAAGTGGAAAGCGATGTTTGCCAATTTAAATACGGTTGAGCAACTTGATCCAAATCACTTTGATGCGATTGTTAAATTAGGCCAAATTCATTTATTGGCTGGCAATTTTGAACTGGCTGAAGAGAAAGCTGACAAAGTACTAACTGCAGAGCCCAGTCATATATTAGCTTTAGTTCTTCGAGCATCTGTTGCGATGAAACAACAGAACTTCGGTGAGGCGATGACCAGTGTCGAACAAGCATTATCGATTGACTCAACGAATATTGAAGCGATTTCGGTGAAAGCCTTAGTACTCAATATGCAAGAGAAAACAGAACAGGCAATGTCGGTGATTAATAGTGCCTTAGCAGCTAATCCAGATGAGTTGCCACTTACCATGATTAAGCTGTCTATTCTTGAGCAACAAAAAGACTATTTAGCAATGGAAGCGGTTTACCGTCAGTTACAAAAGTCTGAGCCTGATGCCGCATGGGTAGCTGTTGCTTTAGCTAAACTGTTAAATATTCAAGATAGATATAGTGAAGCTAAGAAAAGTTTACAACAATATGTTGCCGCTCACCCAGATGATGAAAAAACGAAATTGTTACTCGTTTCCTTAGTTAAGTCTCAAGAGCCTGAACAGGCGATTATCTTATTAGATTCATACATTGAAGAGCAACCAGATAATTTTGATTTACGCTTTGCCAAAGTTCAATTACAAATTGGCAATCAGCAAACGGATGCTGCTTTAGCGGAATTAAATAATATCGTTAGTTTAGATCCTGAAGGTAATAATGGCCGTAAGGCTCTAGTAGCTCTAGCAGGATTTGAACTTCAAAATGGTGACATTGCCTCTGCGCGAGATAAAGTGACAAAAATTTTAACGGCAGCACCTGAAGATGATGGTGCTTTGTTATTAAAAGCTCGCTTTGACTTAATGGATAATGATGTTGATTCGGCGGTAACAAACTTACGTATTGTTTTGAGAAACAACCCAGAGTCAGATCAAGCAATGGTCTTATTAGCTCAAGCATATATGAGTAGCGGCTCTACAGAGTTAGCTGAAGATAACTTTCGTCAAGCGTTAACAGTGAATCCTGGCAACACAGTTGCCGCACTATCTGTTGCCAATAGTTTGCTGCAAAGTAGAGACTTAGATCGTACTGAAGAAGTATTAACCGAAGCATTAAAACAGGCTAAAGATAAAGAACAGTTATTACAAGCTTTGGCACAAGTTAAGTTATTGAAAAAAGATTGGCAGGGAACTGAAACTTTAGTCGATAGCTTAAGGGTAGATAAAAAAGATACGGCATTAACCCATTTCTTAAGTGGACGAATTGCTCAAGGCCAAGCGGACTATGCATTGGCTATTGATGAGTATAAGTCTGCTTTGATATTACAAGCTAATATGCCTCGTGCGTTACAGGGATTGACGTTTAGTTCTCTACAATTAGGACAAAAGCAAGAGCTCTTAGGCTACCTTAACGAATATTTAAAAAGTAACCCAAAACAATTAGCGGTTTATGCGTTACTGTCGAATATTTATGCGCAGGATAAGTTGTGGGAACAGTCAATTTCTATTTTAGAAAAGGGCTTGGCGACTGAGCCTCAATGGCAATCAGGCTACAGCACTCTAGCTTCGATTTACTTTGCCCAAAATCTACCAAAGCAAGCGGTTGAAGTTTATAAGCGTGGCTTAGATAAAAACGCTGGTAGTGTAATGCTGTCGTTACAGCTTGCTTCATCTTATGAGCAAGCAGCTGAATTTGAGTTAGCTAAGACTGTATATGAGCAAGTATTAGCAACCTCGCCTGATGTTGAACCTGCAATTAATAATTTGGCTAGTTTATTAACCGATAGATTTCAATCGGCTGAAAATTTGCAGAAAGCGGCTGAAATTGCAGATAGATTTAAGTCGGCAACAGAACCTTATTATCTAGATACTTACGCGTGGGTGAATGTGCAGTTAGGCAATTTGGATAAAGCCCAACCGGTGTTGGAGCGAGTAGTCTCTCTATCTCCAGATGTGGCTGTATTTAATTACCATTTAGGTGTCTTATATAATAAGCAAGGTAATAAGCTTGAAGCTGAGCAATATTTGAGTTCAGCTAAACGGTTAGCATCAGAACAGGGTGATACTGTAACTGCAGCTGGAGCAGATGAATTACTCAAGCAATTGTAAAGCCGTTTAGTAAATTAAAAAGGGAGCGTTTGCTCCCTTTTTTTATAATAAATGTAGCTTTGATTTGATTGACTAGCCCCGTCCATTTATCGATAGCTTGCCTACACATGAACATGTATTCTAAATTAGAGATTTGACTGTTTTTTTGCTAAATAGCATTGAAAGAAAATTTTAATTTAAGCAAAAGCATTAGACGGATTCTTGATGCATTGTAATTCTATTACCATATTTACGATGTGCTAAAACTATTGCTTTATCGCCTTGGTACAATATGATATTTTGCGGTGACTGAAATAACTAGAATGGATTTATTTGGATGAGATTATTAATTACTGGTGGTGCAGGCTTTATAGGCTCAGCACTTATTCGACAATTACTTGCTGAAACGGAACATCATGTAGCAAATGTTGATAAATTAACCTATGCAGGTAATTTAGAATCATTAGTAGCCATCGAAAATAGCCCGAATTATAAGTTCTACCATGCAGATATTTGTGATGCCGTAGCAATGGATAGAATTTTTGCAGAGTTTAAACCGACAGCTGTGATGCATCTTGCCGCGGAATCGCATGTCGACCGGTCGATTGACGGTCCTGGTGAGTTTATCCAAACAAATGTGGTCGGTACTTATACATTGTTAGAGTCGACCCGTAAATATTGGTTGGCCTTAGATAAAGAGCAAGCAGAAAAATTCCGTTTTCATCATATATCGACCGATGAAGTGTACGGAACATTGGGTGAAACAGGCTTATTTACCGAAACAACATCCTATCAGCCCAACTCACCTTATTCGGCTAGTAAAGCAAGTAGTGATCACTTAGTGCGTGCTTGGCATCATACCTACGGTTTACCGGTATTAATGACCAATTGTTCAAATAATTACGGGCCGTACCAGTTTCCTGAAAAATTAATTCCATTAGTTATCAGTAATGCTTTGCAAGGAAAGCCTCTGCCAATCTATGGTAAAGGGGATAATATTCGTGATTGGTTATATGTTGATGATCATGCACGTGCATTACGTACGGTATTGGCACAAGGTGTGATTGGTGAGACCTATAATATTGGTGGAGTTAATGAACATACCAATTTAGATGTGGTGCAAACGGTCTGTACTATTTTGGATGAACTTTTGATTGACTCTGCACATAAGCCTCATAACAAGTTAATTGAGTTTGTAACCGATCGGCCTGGACATGATCAACGCTACGCTATCGATGCAACCAAGATTGAAAATGAGCTGGCTTGGACGCCTGAAGAGACCTTTGCCACCGGTTTACGGAAAACGGTGGAGTGGTATCTTAATAATCGTGAATGGTGTGAGCACGTATTAGATGGTAGTTATCAACAGCAACGACTAGGATTACAGGAAGCATAATTATGACAGCACGGAAGGGTATTATTCTCGCAGGCGGCAGTGGCACACGCCTCTATCCGGTTACCCAAGCAATCAGTAAACAACTGTTACCTGTTTATGATAAACCGATGATCTACTATCCTTTATCAGCGCTGATGTTGGCGGGGATACGTGATATTTGCATTATCTCTACTCCTCAAGATACGCCGCGATTAGAACAATTACTGGGTGATGGGCAAAGCTGGGGATTGAATATCACTTATATAGTCCAGCATAAACCTGAAGGTATTGCCCAAGCTTTTCCATTAGCCAAAGAATTCATTGGCAACTCACCATGTGCATTAATTCTTGGTGATAATGTTTATTACGGTCATGATTTGGCCGATATGATGATTGAAGCAGATCAAAGAGAAACGGGTGCGAGTGTCTTTGCTTACCCCGTCAGTGACCCTGAACGTTACGGTGTAGTTGACTTTGATAAGGCCGGTAAAGCAATAAGTATTGAAGAAAAGCCAGAACAGCCAAAATCACGCTATGCAGTGACCGGGCTATATTTCTATGATAATCAAGTGGTTGATATAGCCAGTAACTTAAAACCTTCTGCGCGTGGCGAACTGGAAATTACTGATGTGAATCAGTATTACCTTGATCAGCAACAACTCAATGTTGAAGTGATGGGTCGAGGCATGGCTTGGTTAGATACTGGCACACATGACTCATTATTAGATGCTTCGTTATTTATTCAAACGATAGAAAAGCGTCAAGGTTTAAAGGTGATGTGTCCTGAAGAAATTGCCTATCGTAGTGGCTATATTACAGCTGAGCAGTTAGAAAAATTGGCCCAGCCTTTAATCAAAGCCGGTTATGGCAACTATTTAATTAATATTTTAAAAGAGACCATTTTTTAATGGAAGTCATAGAAACGTCAATTCCAGATGTCAAACTACTAAAACCAAAAGTATTTGGTGATGAGCGTGGCTTTTTTATGGAAAGTTACAATCAACAAACATTACAAGAGTTATTAGGTCTCGATGTTGAGTTTGTACAAGACAATCATTCACGTTCCAGTAAAAATGTATTGCGAGGTTTACACTATCAATTGGAGCAAGCACAAGGCAAATTAGTACGTGTTGTCGCTGGCGAAGTATTTGATGTCGCTGTCGATTTACGGCAAAGCTCGCCTACATTTGGTCAGTGGGCTGGAGCAATATTATCAGCACAGAATAATCACCAGTTTTGGGTGCCGGCGGGTTTTGCTCATGGTTTTGTAGTGTTAAGTGACACTGCTGACTTTTTGTATAAAACAACAGATTATTACGCCCCAGAACATGAAAAATGTATCCGTTGGGATGATCCTACAATAGCAATAGATTGGCCTATCGATGGAGAGCCCAGCTTCTCGGAAAAAGATAAACAAGGTGTTGCATTTGAATTAGCTGAAACCTACCGCTGATGAAAATATTGTTAACTGGTGCAAATGGACAAGTTGGCTTTGAGCTACAGCGCAGCCTGGCATGTTTGGCGGAAGTCATTGCCACTGATAGAAATGGCTTAGACTTATCAAGCAACCAGGCTACTCAGAGCTGTATTGCAGAGCATAAGCCTGATCTTATTATCAATGCAGCAGCCTACACCGCCGTTGATAAAGCAGAATCTGAACACGATTTAGCGATGCAGATTAATGCCGTTGCGCCAACCGTCATGGCAGAAGAAGCACATAAGTTAAATATTCCTTTGATTCATTACTCGACTGATTATGTGTTTAATGGTCAAAACAGTCAGCCATGGCTTGAAGATGATAAGGTTGAGCCAATTAATGTTTATGGTGAAACCAAATTATTAGGGGAGCAGGGCATTGCCAGTAAAAATGCTGCTCATCTTATTTTTCGCACCAGTTGGGTGTATGGCCAACGTGGCAATAACTTTTTATTAACCATGAAACGACTAGGGGTGGAGCGAGAGTCTCTTTCTGTTGTCGATGATCAAATTGGTGCACCAACCTGGAGTCGTCACATCGCTGATGCAACGGCTCAAATAATTGCTCAAGCCATTGTTTCAGGTAATGTAACTGAGTTTTTTAAAGCTAACTCTGGAATTTATAATTTGAGTGGTGGTGGTCAAACCAGTTGGCACGGCTTTACCCAAGCTATTTTTTCACAATTGCAACTGCAAGGTGAAAAAGTCGCAGAGTTGAATGCAATTCCAACCAGTGCTTATCCAACACCGGCACAGAGACCTCTTTATTCTTGTCTTAATAATGATAAGTTGGCAGATACCTTTGCTATCAGCTTACCTAACTGGCAGCAGAGTCTAACTCTGGCTATGCAATAACTCCTAAGAACCATATAAATAATGCAAATAAATATAGAACAGTTGATGACTAGTACTGGCGTTAAATTTGGCACGAGCGGTGTGAGAGGCTTAGTTGTTGATATGAGCGATCAAGTTTGCTGGACTTATGTTACGGCATTCTTACAATATCTAATGTCTGAAAATCTCATTAAGAAAGGTGATAGGGTCGGAATTGCAGGGGACTTGCGCGCTAGTAGCGATAAGATAATGGCGGCAGCAGTTGTTGCTGTGCAGGAGCAAGGTTTAGTCGCGATTAATTACGGCAAAATACCTTCACCAGCGATAGCTCATTTTGGTATCACTGAAGCTATACCAACGATTATGGTAACGGGCAGTCATATTCCTGATGATAGGAATGGTATAAAATTCAATAAAGCGGATGGTGAGATTTTAAAAGCAGATGAGCTTGCTATTTGCAGTCAATTAATCACCATTCCTGATGATAAATTTAATGACGATGGTTCATTTATCGTTGAGTCAATATTACCGGCTACTCAGTCGGAAGCTGAAGCACTCTACATTGAACGCTTCACTAATTTTTTCCCAGAACAATGTTTGCAAGGCATGCAGATTGGCCTATATGAACATTCATCGGTATCGCGTGACGTGCTTAAAACCATTCTAACGACGTTAGGCGCTACGGTGACTTCGCTTGCACGTTCAGACCAATTCATCTCTGTTGATACTGAAGCAATTCGACCCGAAGATGTAATATTGGCTAAGCAATGGGCAGCTGAATATCAATTCGACTGTATTATTTCTACCGATGGTGATGGTGACCGTCCTTTAATTAGTGATGAGCATGGTAACTGGCTACGTGGTGATATTGCAGGCGTTTTATGTGCTCAGTACTTAAATGCTAAAGTTGTTGTTACCCCGGTAAGCAGTAACAGCGCAGTTGAAAAATCAGCTTTATTTGAGCAGGTCATCCGTACCCGAATAGGCTCACCTTATGTAATCACGGCAATGGATAATGCTGCCGATGGTGGCCATAGACAAATTATTGGTTATGAAGCAAATGGTGGGGTGTTGCAGGGTTCAGATATTACATTGAATGATAGGCTGTTAACAGCGTTACCGACACGTGATGCTGCCATTGTGCCTTTATCTATATTGATGTTGGCTAAGCAACAATCATTAACTGTTTCTGAGCTATTAAAAACCTTGCCGGCACGGTTTACATTTAGTGACCGACTCAAAGCCTTCCCTACTGAGTTAAGTCAACAACGCTTAGCAGTATTTTTAACTGCAGATCAGAGTGAGAATTTTTCGAAAGTGCAGGCTCAATTTTCTTTCGCTGGCCAGGTATTATCTATTGACGATACAGATGGCATTCGAATCACCTTTGATACACAGGAGGTCATTCATCTGCGACCGTCTGGCAATGCACCAGAATTGCGTTGCTACACTGAAGCTGCTGACGAAGAGCGAGCACAACAGCTTAATCAACAAGCGATTGAAGTAATGAATAGTTGGCGGGCGTAATCACTCGGTCATTGGAACGAATGATTACGCAAACCTGGTTAGTCTTGGCCGAATAAGTCTCGGGTATAAACCTTGTGCTCAACGTCTTTGATATTATCAGACAAACGGTTGGCAACAATGATATCAGCGTAGTCTTTAAACTCAGCTAAAGACTTGACCACTTTAGAGTGGAAAAAGCTGTCATCTGCTAATTCAGGTTCATAGATAACGACTTCGATACCTTTAGCTTTGATGCGTTTCATAATGCCTTGGATGGAAGATGCCCTAAAGTTATCGGAGCCCGTCTTCATAATAAGACGGTAAATGCCCACCACTTTTGGTTTACGTTTAAGAATTGATTCTGCAATATGATCTTTACGCGTGGTATTGGCATCAACAATGGCACTGATTAAGCTGTTCGGCACTTCATTATAATTGGCGCGCAACTGTTTCGTATCTTTGGGCAGGCAATAACCACCATAGCCAAACGAAGGATTGTTATAGTGATTACCAATACGTGGATCAAGGCCGACACCATCGATAATTTGTTTAGTATCTAAACCATGGGTTTCTGCATAAGTATCGAGTTCATTAAAGTAGGCGACACGCATCGCAAGATAGGTATTGGAAAAAAGTTTTACCGCTTCAGCCTCGGTAGAATTAGTGAATAAGACATCAATATCTTGTTTGATCGCGCCTTCGACTAACAATTTAGCGAACTGTTCGGCGCGGTTAGAGCTTTCCCCAATAATTATTCGTGATGGGTGCAAGTTATCAAACAGGGCTTTACCTTCACGTAAAAATTCTGGTGAGAAAATAATATTATCGGAGCCTAACTCCTGCTTTATTTTTTCGCTATAACCGACAGGTACCGTTGATTTAATCACCATAACTGCTTTAGGGTTAATGGCCATTACATCCTTAATCACAGACTCTACCGAGCTAGTATTAAAATAGTTTGTTTCGGCATCATAATCAGTCGGTGTGGCAATAATGACATAGTCGGCATTGCTATAAGCGCTCTGTTTATCCATTGTTGCTGATAGATTTAATTGTTTATTTTGCAAGTAGTCTTCGATTTCAGCATCGATGATGGGGGATTGCTGGTTATTAATCAGTGCTACTTTGTCAGCAATGATATCAAGTGCGACGACTTCATTATGTTGAGACAGCAGTACGGCGTTAGATAGGCCAACATAACCTGTACCTGCAATAGCAATTTTCATTTTTTATTCCCTATAAAGTTTACTGATATCTAAAATCAACGCTTACTGTATATAAAATGGTGTTAACTTTCAAAAAAAGAGTTTAGTAACAAACATGGTGTTGATAATTTGGAATTACGTTCGCTTTAGTTAGCAAGTAAAAGTGCTGATTTTATCTGTTTCAATTGCTTGGCTACGCGTATAATAACCAGCATTAAAGGGTGTTTAAAATCAAAAGTATCAAGATGCACCAATATTTTTTTACCGCACCGTGATGGTGCGAATGGTAGCGTATTTTGTTGTGTTTTTGCAGTCGAAAACACACTAATAAATAAGCGCAGCAATGGTTTAAGTTTATAGGCATGATTTGTGCATTCAGGTCTGCATCAAGTCTATCTCAAGCATGAGGGTTTCATGAGTAACAAACAAACACTGGTCGTTATTGGTAACGGTATGGTCGGTCAAAACTTCCTTGAAAATTTAATGGCAAGTGACATTAAAAGTAACTACAACGTGGTCACTTTTTGTGAAGAGCCATTGGTCGCTTATGATCGAGTTCATTTAAGTGAGTATTTTGCCGGTAAATCAGCGGCCGACTTGTCCTTAGTCGAAGACGGTTTCTTTGAAACGAATGACATCACCATTCACATGAGTGATAAAGCGGTATCGATTGATCGTCAAAATAAAACAGTCACATCGGACAAGGGCATTGTCATAGACTACGATAAGATTGTATTAGCGACAGGTTCAACGGCCTTTATTCCACCGATCCCTGGAAATGACCGAGATTACTGTATTCCTTACCGAACTATTGCTGATCTAGATGACATGATGGCGGCAGCCAAAGACTCTAAAGTCGGTACAGTTGTTGGTGGTGGTCTACTAGGTTTAGAAGCTGCCAAAGCATTACGTGACTTGAACTTAGATACGCATGTTGTCCAGTTTGCACCTCGATTGATGGAAGCTCAGTTAGATGATGGTGGTGCTGACTTACTTAAAAGTAAAATTGAAGACCTAGGTGTTGGTGTTTTAACCAGTAAAAATACCATCAAGATTGTTGACGGTGATACTTGCAAGCACAAGATGGTGTTTGCTGATGGCACTGAACATGAAACAGATATGATTTTGTATTCGGCCGGTATTCGCCCGCGTTATGAAATTGCTGCTGACTGTGGTTTAGAAATAGCTGAACGTGGTGGTGTGGTCATTGATAATCAATGTCTTACGACGGATGCTGATATTTATGCAATCGGTGAGTGTGCATCATGGAATAATTTAGTCTACGGCTTGGTTGCGCCAGGTTATGCAATGGCAAGAGCTGTGGTAAGCCACCTAGCGGGTGAAGAGGCTGAGTTTGCCGGTGCTGATATGAGTACCAAGTTAAAGTTAAACGGTGTTGATGTTGCCAGTATTGGTGACCCACATGCTTCAACACCAGGTTCTTTGGTTTATACCTACCAAAATGGCGTTGACGGTATCTATAAACGTATTGTTGTCAGCAATGATAATAAATTATTATTAGGCGCTGTATTAGTGGGTGATGCCTCAGGCTATCCTACTTTGCATCAGTATTTTTCTAATGAAATTGAACTGCCAGAACATCCAGATTCTTTAATCTTACCTTCACGTTCTGATGAATCTGTTGGCTTAGGCCCCGATGCTTTACCAGCATCAGCTCAAATTTGTTCTTGTTACGAAGTGACGAAAGGTGAGATTGTTAACGCAATTGAAGGCGGTTGTTGCACCCTAGCATCTGTCAAGGATGCAACCAAAGCATCGACAGCCTGTGGTGGTTGTGCAGCATTATTGAAATCAGTTGTAGATTGTGAGTTTGAAAAAGCCGGTATGGAAGTTAATACCGATATCTGTGAGCACTTTGCCTATACCCGCCAAGATTTATACAACTTTATTTTGGTAGAAGAAATTAAATCGTTCAGCGACTTAATCTCTAAGCACGGTTCCGGTAAAGGCTGTGAGATTTGTAAGCAAGCAGTAGGTTCTATCTTAGCGTCACAATGGAATGATTATGTTCTGGAAAAAGAACACGTTGGCTTACAAGATACCAATGATACTTTCCTGGCTAATATTCAAAAAGATGGTACTTATTCAGTAGTACCGAGAATGACCGGTGGTGAAGTAACACCTGAAGGGCTAATTGCGATTGGTCAAATTGCGAAGAAATATGGCTTATATACTAAAGTTACCGGTGGTCAACGTGTCGATTTATTTGGTGCACGTGTAGATCAATTACCGCCAATTTGGCAGGAACTAATTGATGCCGGCTTTGAAAGTGGCCATGCCTACGGTAAATCGTTACGCACAGTTAAGTCGTGTGTAGGTAGTACTTGGTGCCGATTCGGTGTCGATGATAGCGTTGGCTTAGCGGTAGAATTAGAAAATCGTTATAAAGGTTTACGTAGCCCCCATAAAATCAAATTTGCTGTGTCTGGTTGTACCCGTGAATGTGCTGAAGCGCAAAGCAAAGATATCGGTGTAATTGCTGTTGAAGGCGGTTGGAGCTTATATGTATGTGGTAATGGTGGCATGAAACCTCGCCATGCTGATCTATTTGCAACCAACCTTGATAAAGAAACATTAATTAAGTATATCGATAGAGTATTAACGTTTTATGTGCGTACCGCTGACCGTTTGCAACGGACATCAGTATGGATGGAAAACATGGAAGGTGGCCTTGATTATCTTAAATCTGTGGTCATTGATGACAAATTGGAGCTTTGTGATGAATTAGAATCACAAATGCAGCATGTTGTTGATACATATCAATGTGAGTGGAAGACAACCATTGGCGATGAAAGTAAACTAAAACGGTTCCGTCATTTCGTGAATAGTGATAAACATGATGAAAATATTGTCTTCGTTGAAGAGCGTGGTCAAATACGTCCTGCCAATATTGAAGAGCGTAAACTTTTGAAAGCGGAGAATGCATAATGGCAAATTGGTTAGACGTATGTAGCATTGATGACTTACAACCAAATTCGGGTGTATGTGCTTTAGTTGCAGAGCAACAAGTCGCTATTTTTTACATGCCAGAAGACAACGCTGTTTATGCAATTAATAATTACGACCCTTTCAGCGATATTAATGTTTTATCTCGCGGCTTGATTGGTGATATCAAAGGTGAGGCGATGGTAGCCTCACCTATTTACAAGCAACACTTTAACCTTAAAACCGGTGTTTGTTTTGAAGATGAAACAGTCAAAATTGATGCCTATGAAATTCGAATAAATAATGAGCGTGTTGAAGTGAAAATTTAATTAACTGGAGCCAAGAATGACCCTAGATTATTTTGTAGCCGATGTATTTACCAACCAGATATTTTCTGGAGCACAGATAGCTGTATTTCCAAATGCAGATGATTTGACAGACGAACAAATGACGTTGATTTCTAGGGAAATTAATCTGTGGGAAACGGTATTCATTTTCAAACCGACCAATAACGATGCAACACGAAAAATGCGTGTTTTTTCGCCTCGGGGAGTTGAAATTGATTTTGCCGGCCATCCACTTATTGCTGCGGCATTTGTATTAGGCGAGACTGGAGTAGTTGATACCTCGCAAGAAAATGTATCAATTACGGTGCAACAAAACTCTGGTGATATAGACGTTAGTATTTCGTCAACAGATGGCAAAGTGACATTTGTGCAGTTTGCTAAGACGGTGTCTTCAGTTATTGATCGGTATACGCCTTCAGCAACAGAAATCGCTAAATTCTTGGGTATTGATGCTGATGATATTGATCATAATAAATACTCGACTCGTCTAGTATCGTGTGGCTATCCGTATTTGATCGTACCTGTATGGAACTACGCAGCGGTGAGAAAAGCCAAGTTTGATTATGCGGCATGGAGCCATTCTGCAGGTCCGCAAACTGCCGCCCAAGAAATTTTATTATTTTCTCCAAAAACACCACATGTCGACTCTGATTTTCATGTCCGTTTATTAGGGCCTAACATTGGTATCAATGATGATCCACCGGTAGGGAGTGTGACACCTTCTTTTGCTGCCTACCTCTGTTCGTTTGATATTACCCAGCTGGGCACACATGCCTTCTCAGTGTGTCGAGGCGATGCTGCTGTTCGTCGTAGTGTCATCAATGTCGAGATGGACAATAAGAAAAAACCGGATCTGGCCTTACGTATCGGTGGCGAAGCGGTCATGGTATCTGAAGGCAGAATGCATATACCTGCCAAGGCAAGTTAACAACTAATGCATATAGCATTAATGTAGCAGTATAGAAAGACTCTATTGTTTTCAATAGGGTCTTTTTTATTGCCAAAAAAATCATTTTTTATTTTAGCTATTATTCTTGAGATAGAGGAAGTTTGGCCTAGTCTTTGCGTATGAATATTAAATTGTAAAAAATCGTATTAATAAGTAAACAACCCGTACTTAAATGGGGCGAATGATAAGTTTATTAGCTTGTTTTCGCACTTGTTAGGTGCAACCGCATTAGTTAATAGAGGCAAATTTTTATGTTTTTTAAACGTAAAGAAAAAAACCCAATCCGCATAGTGGACAAAAAAGTTCATGAGTGGAAATATACCACCTGTGGTTATTGTTCGACTGGCTGTTCTATCGAAGTCGGCTTAAACGAAGAGGGTAAGGCTGTTGCTACCCGAGGCAATGCAAATGCCGATGTAAACCGTGGCAAGTTATGCATTAAAGGCATCTTCGAACACGAACTATTTGATGCGGCTGGTCGTGGTGATAAACCATTGATGCGAGACAAGCCATACGAGCCATGGAAAAAAACGGATTGGGACACTACGCTTGATCATATGGGCTCAGAAATTCAACGAATTCAAGAAACATACGGTCGCGATAGTTTTGCCATTGTGTCTACTGGCCAAATTTTAACGGAAGAGTTCTACTCTTTAGGTAAGTTGGCTCGCGGTTGTATCGGTACTAACAACTATGATGGCAATACCACTTTGTGTATGGCCTCTGCGGTATCAGGTTATAAACGTTCATTCGGTTCTGATGGCCCTCCTGGTTGTTATGAAGATTTTGAACATACTGAATGTTTGATCGCCTGGGGTTCCAACTTACCAGAACAACATCCTATTATTTACTGGCGTCTAAAAGAAGCCTTAGAAAAGCGTAAATTTCCAGTCATAGTTATCGATCCGCGGGTGACGATGTTTGCCCAATTTGCCGATATGCACTTGGCGATCACACCGGGTACCGATGTCGCGTTAATGAATAGTTTGATGTACGTGATTTTAGACGAAGGTCTAGAAGATCGTGATTACATCGATAAACATACCAAAGGCATCGAAGCAGTAGAAGCCTGTGTTAAAGATTATGATCCCGTCAGTGCTTCAAAAATCTGTGGTATTGATGAAGATACGATTCGCAATGTTGCCCGCTTATATGCAAAAGCCGGCGCAGCAATGGGTATCTGGACGATGGGAATCAATCAAAGTACTCATGGTTCAGATGGTGTAGTCGGTATTAATAGTCTGGCATTATTGACTGGTAACATCGGTAAACCCGGTGGTACTAGCTTATCAATCACTGGCCAATGTAATGCAATGGGTACTCGTGAGTGGTCTTCATGTTCTGGTTTGCCTGGTTATCGTTACTTAGAAAATCCAGAAGATCGGAAAGAGATTGCTGAATTTTGGGGCATTGATGAAGAGTTCTTCCCTAAAAAACGCGGTATGGCGCAAACGGATATTTTTCCTGCCATTGAAACCGGACAAATCAAAGGTTTATGGTTGGTAGCAACTAATCCGATGACCTCAATGCCCAATACCGCGCGTATTCGTAAAACCTTAGAAAAGTTAGATTTCTTAGTTGTTCAAGATGCCTATGCTGATGTTGAGACCACTGAGTACGCCCATATGTATTTACCGGCTGCGGTTTGGGCTGAAAAAGAAGGCTGTTTTACCAATACTGAGCGTCGTGTCAATATCGTACGTCAAGTGGTCAAACCAAAAGGTGATTCTAAGACCGATTTCTGGATCTTTAAAGAACTCGCTAAACGTTTCCCAAATGGTCAGAAAATTCATTTCCCAGAGACACCAGAAGGTGCCTTTAATGAAATGAAACAATTGTCGAAAGGCGGGGATCGTACTTTAGATATTTCAGGAATGACCCACGATAAGATCGAAGAAGCTTGTGGTATCCAATGGCCATACCGTGAAGAAGATGAGGATGAAGGTGTGGCAGGTGGCGACGTGAAAGGCAGTTCGCGCTTGTATACCGATGGTAAATTCCAAACAGCGGATGGCAAGGCAAACCTAATTCCATTACCGTTCATTGATAACAATGAAGTGCCCGATGATGATTATCCATTCTGGATGAATAGTGGCCGTGTTGTAGAGCATTTTCATACCCGTACCCGTACTGGCAAAATCGGTAACATGAATAAATACAGTCCAACACCGTATATGGAAATGAACCCAGATGCGGCAGCGGACTTAGGTGTTAAACATCAATCCTATGTACGTATCGCCAGCCGTCGTGGTGATGCGGTAGTCATGGTGCAACTCACACAACGAGTATCTCGCAATATGGTGTTTATCCCATTCCATTTCCATGATTGTGTTAACCGGGTTTCGCTTGGTTTGTTAGACCCACATTCACGTCAACCTGCATTTAAACAATGTGCTGTGCGCATTGAACCTGTCGACCAAGATTGGGCGGGTAAATTAAATGTTGAACGTCGTACCTACTAGGGCTGGAGTGAATGATGAATAAACAAGAAAATAAGAGTGAAATTGGCGTTCAATATTTTGATGTCAAAAACATTGGTAAAGTGCCACCACTGCCAGCAGCGGGTAAGAAAAGTTCCCATAAGCCAGCGATAGAAATTGGTAACCGTGAAGATAATATGACCTCGGTTCAAAAAGGATTACGTCGTTATAACCCTTGGTTCATGATGCGTAACTATTTAGATACCATCGGTACTAATGCATCTATTTTGGATGATACGCCGCGAGCTATTTTTGATGTACGTAGTGGTGAGCGTGATTATGCTAAGTTAAATGATCCTGAAGTTAATGATGCTAACCGTTACGGTACTAAAATTGACTTACTAGATCTGGCCGATGTTGAAATTCCTGAAGAACGGTCAATGTTCATTAACGGCAACCCTGAAGTGGGTTGTAATCCAAACCGCAATAAACAACATGGTTTTCACTTTACCGCTGATAACTGTATCGGCTGTCATGCTTGTGAAGCCGCATGTAGTGAAAAAAATGATAATCCAGCCCATTTAGCCTTCCGTTCGGTCGGTTATGTAGAAGGCGGCTCATTCCCTGATTACAAACGCATGAACATTTCAATGGCGTGTAATCATTGTGATAACCCTGTGTGTATGAAAGGTTGTCCGACTAAAGCTTATACCAAACATGCTGAATATGGTGCGGTTTTACAAGATCCTGAAACCTGTTTTGGTTGTGGTTACTGTACTTGGGTATGCCCATACAATGCACCGCAATTAGATCCTGTAAAAGGTGAAGTTTCTAAATGTAATATGTGTGTAGATCGATTAGAAGTCGGTTTGAAACCTGCCTGTGTATCAGCGTGTTTAGGTAATGCGTTGAACTTTGGTGTGGTTGAAAATATGCCGGACAATCGTGAGCAAATTAAAACGTCGATTCCTGGTTTCCCTGATCCATCGATTACCAATCCAAATATTCGTTTCCAGCAAACAAAGTCAATGCCAAATGAAATGGGCCGTACTGATGATATGCCAATCAAATATCATAAAGAAGCAGACGGTACATTCCGTTCGGTAGTTGATGAAAAGCAAGGTAAAGAAAGCTTCTGGAACTTATCTCGTTTAAGTTCACGTGAAAATCCATTGGTGATATTCACGTTGTTTACCCAAGCTTCAATCGGTGCATTTATGGTGCTATTGCTGGGTGATTTACTGGGCATTGAAAGTCTAGTCGCTGTCAAAAATAGTATCGCTTATATTCCATTATTAATGGTGATGGCTGCAGCTCAAGCGATTGGCTTATTACTGTCTACGATGCATTTGGGTAAGCCGATGCGTTTCTATCGTGGCTTTAATAACTTGCGTTATTCGCCATTGAGTCGCGAAGCCTTAGGTGTTGCCATGTATTTCACTGGTTTAGCTGGCTTGACTGCGCTTGAAATTGTCACGATATGGGTGCCGCTAGAGATATTTGAAACGCTAAAACTAGTTGCAATTGGCTTTGCTGTTATAAGTGGCCTACTGGGTTTATATTTCATGTGTCAAAGTTACCGAATTCCAGCTCGTCCATTTTGGAATCACTGGCAAGTATCAACCACTTTCTTCGGTACAATGTTTAGTTTAGGTGGGATTTTATTGGCGATCATTGCCGTGCCTACCTTAGCGTTTATCGGCCAAGATTTCACCGCGTTATTGCAGTTGAGTTCAGGTTTGGTGATGTTAGGTTTATTAGCTGAAGGCTTAGGTTTATTGGCCCATGCGAAATACTTAAATACTGAAAGTGGTGAAGGTGGTGCTGCACACTATATTCAACAAACTACATTTGGCAAAAGCTATATAGCACGTAACGTGTTACTTGCAGTTGGTGTAGTAATCACCGCGGTAATTAGCTTAGCATTAGCCGAAACAACACTCGGTTTGGTATTAGCAGCCTTAGTTGCTCCGACTATTTTAATTGCCTTATTGATGGGCCGAGCCTTGTTTTATGTATTGGTTATACCAACAACGATGCCTGGTGCCTTTTTCTGGAAGAATAAAGGCTTTGAGCAACATGCACGTGATATTGGTTTAGCGGAAATGCCTCAAGTGGGTGTAGTACCAGATCTGCATTAAGCAGTAGATAAATAAAGATGACTATTGAGCAATGCTGTTAGTGTTGCTCAATAGTCGTTAACTTTTTATAAAAGAGATAGTAATCGTAGTTTATGACCTTAGATGACATTAAAAATAAGACCTGTTTAGTTGGTTTAACCTATCTGGCTGCCAATGGCGATATCTTAAAACAAACGCAAGTTGCAGGCACCGTTATTAAAACGGATGCTGAAGAAGGTATTTCTATTCAGTTAATGTTAATAGCAGGCCAGCAATCGACCACAGATAAACCGGCTGTTTTTCATTTACCACCGTCACTGGATGCTTGGCACGAAGCGACCACTGGTCATTTTAAAAATGCTGATCATAATATTGATATCACCGATCCTGACTATTTTGTCACTTGGGATATCATTAAGAAAAAAGACGATACACCTGAAGGGACACATGAGTGGTGGGAATGGCTGCCGCGCACATCAAAACCAAACGTTAGTTAATGGTTGTATCAGCTAGTTAACAAGTAACACTCTTCGATTCATTTCTCACTGAATTATGGTGCATTTCACCATTAATAGGCATAAGATCTAATCAATAATATGGCTCAATATTAAGTCGTCATATTTGATGTTAGCTCTGTTTATGTAATCGATTTTATACATAAGATTGTTTATTGATATTAAGGATCATGATTCATTAATGAAAGAAAAATTAGTTCTTATTGGCAACGGCATGGCTGGGATGAGAACAGTTGATGAACTGTTAAAACTAGCGCCAAACAAATACGACATTACGGTATTTGGTGCCGAGCCCCACGGTAATTACAATAGAATCATGCTCTCCCCAGTGTTGGCTGGAGACAAAACCATAGATGAAATCATCATTAACGACCTCAAATGGTATCAAGATAATGATATTAATTTGTATATAGGCCGAACTATTACCGAGATCGATCGGGTAAATCGACAAGTGATAGCCGATGATGGTTTAAAAGTCAGTTATGACAAACTTATTTTGGCAACAGGCTCATTACCCTTTATGTTGCCTATTCCTGGTAGTGACTTAGAAGGTGTGATTAGCTTTCGTGATATCAATGACGTTAATGTCATGATTGAAACAGCTAAAACACATAAAAAAGCCATTGTAATTGGTGGCGGCCTGTTAGGGCTAGAAGCAGCCAATGGCTTAATGATTCAAGGAATGGATGTCACTGTTGTTCACCGTAGTGACGCATTAATGAATCAACAACTTGATGCTGAGGCTGCAGCATTGATGCAACAACAGTTAGAGGAAAAAGGCTTACGGTTCTTAATGAATCATGATACTCAAGCCTTACTTGGTTCGGATCGAGTTGAAAAAATTCGTTTTGCAGATGGCAGCGAGGTCGAAGCTGACCTAGTTGTTATGGCGATAGGTGTTAGACCTAATAAAGCATTGGCTGAAAAGTCTGGCATTCAATGTGAACGCGGTATTTTAGTTAACGATATCCTGCAAACATTTACCCCTAATATCTATGCTGTTGGTGAATGTGTACAACATCGGGAAAAAACATTTGGTTTAGTTGCGCCCTTATTTGAGCAAGCTAAAGTGTGTGCTAATCATTTGGCCGAATTGGGTATAGCGATTTATGTGACTGCAGCCACTGCAACCAAGTTAAAAGTGACGGGCATTAACCTGTATTCGGCTGGCGACTTTATGGGTGACGATACGACAGAGCAGTTGGTATTCAAAGACCCCGCTCGACATATATATAAAAAGTTAGTGCTTAAAGATAATAAGCTTATTGGTGTTGTCTTATATGGTGATACCACTGATGGCAATTGGCTGTTTGAGTTATTAACAGAGAAACAAGATATTACAGATATTCGACAAGATATTTTATTTGGTCAGCAATTTGTAGAACAGCTCGAGGATACAGTAGTTAATGGCTAAATCAGTAACAACAAATACAACATGTGCTTATTGTGGTGTTGGCTGTGGTGTACTAGCCACCCGAGATGAAAATGGTGATGTTTCTGTTGCCGGTGATACAGAGCATCCATCTAACTATGGCCGTTTATGCTCAAAAGGTTCAGCTTTAGCTGATACGGTAGGTTTAGAAAACCGGCTACTGTACCCAGAAATCAATGGCCAACGTGCATCTTGGGATGAAGCATTAAATGAAGTCAGTCAGCGCTTTCAACAAGTCATTGACCAACATGGTCCTGATGCTGTGGCTATTTATGCTTCAGGCCAGTTATTAACTGAAGACTATTATGTTGCTAATAAGCTGATGAAAGGCTTTATTGGTAGTGCCAATATTGATACTAACTCACGACTTTGCATGGCATCAGCAGTAGTCGGTTATAAACGCGCTTTTGGTGCTGACTCGGTACCAACTTGTTATGAAGATCTAGAACAAGCTGATCTGATCATCATTGAAGGTTCAAATACCGCTTGGTGTCACCCCGTCATCTTTCAACGTATCAACCAAGCAAAACAAGATCGTCCTGAATTAAAGATCGTAGTGATTGATCCTAGACAAACAGCTACCTGTGAAATTGCGGATTTACATTTGCCGTTAAAATCTGGTTCAGATGTCGCTTTGTTTAATGGTTTATTAAATTACCTGCAGCAACATCATTTTGTTGATAATGATTTTATTGACGGCCATACCGAAGGTTTTTCTCAAGCTGTGGCCAGTGCTGAAAGTTACGGTATTGACAAGGTTGCTGAACTTTGTGGTTTAAATGAACAAGATGTAAAGCGCTTCTTTAGCTTGTTTTCATCCACAGAAAAAGTGGTCACGCTTTATTCGCAAGGTGTAAACCAGTCTTCTTCAGGCAGTGACAACTCTAATAGTATTATCAATTGCCACTTAGCAACAGGTCGTATTGGCAACGTTGGCATGGGCCCATTTTCTATTACCGGCCAACCTAATGCGATGGGCGGCCGTGAAGTTGGCGGCTTAAGTAATCAGCTTGCTGCCCACATGGAAATTCATAATCCAAAACATCATGATTTAGTCTCTCGTTTTTGGCAAACAGATAACTTAGCGACCCAAGCCGGTGCTAAAGCTGTTGATATGTTTGATGATGTCGCCAGCGGCAAAATTAAGGCTATTTGGATCATGGCGACTAACCCTGTTGTTACCATGCCAAACGCAGAAAAAGTGAAAGCCGCTTTAGCAAATTGTGAAGTGGTTGTTGTTTCTGACTGTGATGCAAAAACGGATACCACTGAATTTGCCACTGTATTATTACCCGCACACACTTGGGGAGAAAAGGACGGTACGGTAACTAATTCCGAACGTCGGATCAGCCATCAGCGTCGGTTTTTACCTATTGCGGGTGAAGCTCGACCAGATTGGTGGATTATCAGCCAGGTAGCGAAACGAATGGGCTTTGCGGATGCCTTTGCTTACGAAAATCCTGTAGAAATATTTAGAGAGCACGCAGCGTTATCTAGTTTTGAAAATGATGGCAGTCGTGATTTTGATTTGGGTGCGATGGCTGCGATATCTGCTGAACAATATGATGATTTAAAACCAATTCAATGGCCAGTTAGCACTAGTAAGCCCGCTGGAACAGCACGCTTATTTGAAGATAAACAATTTTTTACTACCACTAAAAAAGCCCAGTTTATTGCTGTTGAAGCAACTCCACCGGTCAATAGTCCTGATAAGGATTATCCGTTAATTTTGAATACCGGCCGGATTCGTGACCAGTGGCATACCATGACGCGTAGCGCTCGTAGTGCTCGCCTAAATGGTCATATTCCTGAACCCTTTGTTGAAATTCATCCTGACGATGCCAGTCGCTGGTCTATTACTGATGGTGCACTGGCACAGATAGATAGTCAGTGGGGCAGGATGATTGCTCGGGTGCAAGTAACTGAATCTCAGCAACAAGGTAATGTGTTTGTGCCGATGCATTGGAATGCCCAATATGCGTCATTATCTCGTGTTGATGCCTTAGTGAATCCGGTCGTCGATCCCTTATCGGGCCAGCCAGAGTTCAAACATACACCGGTAAAAGTTTCTCAATATAAACCTGCTTGGCATGGCTTTATTTTATCTCGTGAACCATTAGTTTTAGAACCACAGCAATATTGGATCAGAATTAAAGGTGAGCAGTTTTGGCGTTATGAACTGGCTGGTGAGCAAGCTATTGACGATGGTATCGCCTGGGCAAAAGCACAATTAGGTGCAGAGGGGGATTGGTTAGAGTTTTCTGATAGCGCATTGCATCGTTTTCGAGCGGCTAAAGTTATTGATGACCGCTTACAGAGTGTCGTATTTATTGCTGCGGAATACGATATGCCAGCTCGTTCTTGGTTAAGTCAGTTATTTGTTGAAGAAAACATTACTGATGAAATGCGTTTGAGCTTATTAGCAGGTAAACCAGGAGCAGGATTACCTGATGTTGGGCCATTAGTGTGCGCATGTTTTGGTGTCGGTGAAAACACTATTAAAGACGCGGTGAGCTGTGGTGATGCAAAAACAGCGGATGATATCGGCCAGTTGCTTAAGGCGGGTACTAACTGTGGCTCTTGTCTCCCTGAGATTAAGAAACTAATAGCGAACAGTTAAATTATTTAAATTTGACTAAGATCAATGCTATTAATTTACTAACACTGCATAGTGTCTTTATTCGCTTTAACTATCGGTCCTGACTCAGCAAATTCTCTTCTCGCCAGCTGAACGAGCATTGTTTAGTTGCTATGGACGTAGTTGGTGCAGTTATTATGTGGCTAGATGTCTTCTTTATTGCCTATAAGCGGTTTGGCGTGATGATTGCTATAAGCAGGTAGGAGACAAAGCATTATCTCATTAGCTTTACTAGTTAATGTTGATACTGTGTTTAAGGATTAGCTATTTTTGTGGATGACAGTATTTTTACTGTTTCCATATACGTTCAGTAGATATATCGAGCACACCATTTAGTTATACGTGGCGCCGTTACCTGATGTAGTTTCAAAACGTAGATGTATTGTTTTAAATAAAAGGAATGAGACAATGAAAAAGTTAGCATGGCTAGCGGCCTCAATTGGAGCGATAGTTTCACTACCCAGCACAGCAATGGCTGAGGATGCATTTTTTGAAGCGTTAACTGGCGGTAAAGTCAGCTTTTCAGCTCGTGCTCGCTACGAAACGGTTGACCAAGATAATGCCTTGAAAGATGCCGATGCGTTTACGCTTCGCACAACATTAGGTTACAAAACAGGTTCATTCCACGGTTTTAGTGCCTTTGCTGAAGTGGAAGATGTCTCTGATTTAGGCTCTGACGACTACAACAGCACCACCAATGGTGAAGGGGCATATTCGGTTATTGCCGATCCCGACGGAACGGAAGTCAACCAAGCTTATTTGCAATATAACGGTTTTGATACCGAAGTGAAGTTCGGTCGCCAAGAAATTACTTACCGTAATGCACCGTTCCACCGTTTTGTCGGTAACGTATTATGGCGTCAAAACCACCAATCATTTGATGCCTTGAGCTTCAGCAATACGTCTTTCGCTGATACTAAGATTAACTATGCTTATATTGATGAAGTGCACACGATTTTTGGTGATGATAGAGATGCTGGCATTATTAAAGGTGGTGACATTGATTTAGATGCTCACCTAATTAATGTGCAATATACTGGGTTATCGGTGGGTAAATTACAAGCTTATGGTTACTTCTTAGACTATAACGATAATGAAGCGGCTTCATCACAAACATTGGGTTTACGTTTTAACGGTGGTCAAGCTGTGAATGATGACTGGAAAGTTATCTACACGGCTGAATACGCCAATCAAGATGATTACCAAGATGGCACCATGGATGATCAAAACTACTTCTTAGGAGAAGTCGGTGCGAAATACAAAGGTTGGTTAGCAAAACTGTCTTATGAGTTACAACAAGGTGATGGCACGGATAGCTTTAAAACACCATTAGGTACTAACCATGCCTTCCAAGGTTGGGCTGATATGTTTTTAACAACACCTGCACAAGGTTTACAGGACACTTATGTGACTGTGGTTGGTAAAGTGTTAGGGGTAAAAGTGGTTGCTGTTTACCATGACTTCGAAACTGATAAAGGTAGTTTAGATGCAGGTAATGAAATTGACTTATTAGTACAAAAAACTTTTAAAAAGCATTACACCGTTGGTATGAAGTACTCAGATTATAATGCTGATAGTGAATACACCGCTGTAAATTCAAAATCAGTCGATACTGAAAAATTCTGGTTATTTGGCCAAGTTAAGTTCTAAATGCTAGTTGTAGTAATGGCTAAGGAAGCTAGATAACGTGAAGTTGTCTGGCTTTTTTATTGGCCATAGCAATAGCAATAGTTTTATTACCATAAAGTTAATTGTTAGGGTTCAGGATGAATAGTAGATTAACAACATTAATGTCCGGTTCTAATCTGACTCACCTGGCCGTGTTGTTTACCTTAGTGGTGGGCTTTACTTTTGACTTGTCACTGGCACTAGGGGTTGCTGGTGGCGTGACCTATATTATTCCGGTGTTGTTGACACTTAACATTAAATCCAAACAAGCAACGTATTTTGTTAGCGTGTTAGCGATTGCTTTAACTATTATTGGTTTTGTTTTTTCCCCAGCGGGTGGTGAGTTATGGAAAGTACTGGCCAATAGAAGCTTAGCCATATTTGCGGTAATCAGCGTGGCCATCGTTATCATTATTATTAAAAATAAAAATGAGGCACTGCGAATTCAGAATGAGCAGTTGCAGGTGCAAACGGAAAAAGCATTGACTGCGAGTAAAGCTAAGTCTCGCTTTTTATCGGCAATGAGCCATGAATTTAAAACACCACTGAATATTATTATTGGTTTTACCGATTTATTAAAATTTTCCTCGAGTTTGGATAGATCTGAACAAGAGAACTTAGAGCATATCAGTGCTGCGAGCAGTTCTTTATTGGGAATGGTTGAAGGCGCAATTTCGTATGCAAAGGTACAGTATGATGAGCAAGCACAAAAAAAAATTCCAACCTATATTATTCCGTTAGTGAATAGCCTGATTGATTCAAAACAAGCGTTGCTAGATAAAAAGAAACTTAAGCTGAGTACTGATTTTTCGGTAAATGATGATCTGGTAGTGATTACTGAACCGTCATTATTAACTGAAATATTAACCACCATCCTTATCAATGCGCTGCAATACACTCCGGACTTGGGGCAAGTTACGGTGAGTATTGAAGTATGCCCAGAATCAAGCCTAAGAGTGAGTATTAGTGATAGCGGACAAGGCATTCCTGAAAAGTATCATCATGAAGTATTTAAGCCGTTTTCTCGCTTAAGGTGGGAGAACTCTTCAAAGTCTGGTTTGGGATTGGGTTTAGCTAAAGCAAAGTTACTGTGTGATTTACTTACCATCAATATTGATTATAGTTGTAGCCAGAAAGGCACAACATTTTGGTTGGATATTCCTCTATCTCAATCATAAAGCAATGCCAGCGTAGTCATGCTTGCCAATTGAAACGCACCCATATAGTGCGGAAATATTATTTTTGTTTTAAAATTGTGCTTAATGCTAGGTGCATAGAATGATTATTATTAGTAATAATAATAACTTAAAAAGTTGGCATGATTCCAGCAACACTATTCGAATTCAGATTGCCAATATTGGTCATCGCGTTTAAGAGAACCCCCTAATATGTCTGCACAAAAACTAAAGTTATTTTCCTTTAGTGGCAATACCAAAATATTGCACCTAAGTTGGATGGCTTTTTTTATCAGCTTTGTTGTTTGGTTTAATCATGCTCCGCTGCTTCTTTCTATTAAAGAAACAATGGGCTTAACAGATCAACAAATCAAAACCATTCTGATTTTAAATGTGGCATTAACTATTCCTGCTCGTATTGTGGTTGGCATGTTGGTGGACAAATACGGTTCAAAAATTATGTTCCCAATGTTGCTTGGGATATCGAGTGTGATTTGTTTCTTCTTTGCTATTGCGCAGACCTTTGAGCAATTAGCTGCTGCACGCTTTATGTTAGGTTTTGTTGGTGCGGGCTTTGTTATCGGCATTCGTTTAATTTCAGAATGGTTCCCTCCCAAGCAAGTTGGTTTTGCAGAAGGTATTTATGGCGGTTGGGGTAACTTTGGAGCGGCTGCGGCTGCGGTGGCTTTGCCAACACTTGCGGTGATGTTTGGTGGTGATGACGGCTGGCGCTACGCTGTTGCATTAACAGGTGTTATGGCCTTGGTTTATGCATTTATTTTTTACTTTAATGTTTCTGATACGCCAAAAGGTTCAACCTATTTCAAACCTAAAAAAGCAGGTGGTATCGAAGTCACTAGTAAAGGCGATTTTTTCCTTTACTTAGTAATGAATATTCCAATGTATGCTGCTTTATCTTTATTAGCATGGAAACTATCACCAACTGGAGTCGGCTTATTAAATGCGACTACCGTGCAGGCTATTTATATGGGTCTGTTTGTACTGTATTTCTACCAGATCTATCATATCTACCAAGTGAACAAAGATATCTTTGTTAAGCCTGTTCCTAAAATTCATCAATATAAATTTAAACAAGTAGCGGTGTTGAACTTTGCTTACTTAGCATCGTTTGGTTCAGAGTTAGCAGTAGTATCAATGCTGCCATTATTCTTTAAAGAGATCTTTGAGGTCAGCATTATACAAGCGGGATTGATGGCTTCAGGTTTTGCGTTTATGAATTTAATTTCACGACCTTGGGGCGGTTTATTAAGTGACCGTGTTGGCCGAAAATTAGCATTGACGATATGTATGTCAGGTATTGCTGCTGGTTACTTAGTATTAAGCTTTATCTCTTCTGATTGGCCAATTGCCTTAGCGGTATTAGCTACGATGGGCTGTGCTTTCTTTGTTAATGCGGGTTGTGGTGCGGTATTTGCTGTTGTGCCTTTAGTGCAACGTCGTCTGACTGGCCAAATCGCTGGCATGACGGGTGCTTACGGTAATATCGGTGCTTTATTATTCTTAACGGTATTGTCTTTTGTTGCGACTCAAACCTTCTTCTGGGTTATTGCTGCAACAGCGGTAGTAACATTGATTGCGGTACAGTTTATGGATGAGCCATCAGGTCAAATGGCTGAAATACTACCAGATGGTACTGTTCAAATGATCGATGTACATTAACCATTTGATGTAAAAATAAATTCAAAAATACTCATCCGCTAGTGCTAGCCGATGAGTATTTTTTTTTCAAAGGATGATAACAGTGGTTGCAAAGCTCAATATTGATGTTGGTTCTTGTTCAGTTAAAGGTCTTAAGGAAGAGAATCAAGATTCTCTAGGCCACTTTATTCCTGACAATATAAACTTGTTAACCGGCAAAGGCATTGCCTGTGCATTGGCGGATGGCGTTAGCAGTAGTGCTGAAGCAAAGCAAGCCAGCCAGTGCTGTGTGACCGGTTTCTTAGAAGATTATTTTAGTACACCTGATTCATGGTCAGTAAAAAAATCAGGTGGCAAAGTACTAACAGCCATTAACAATTGGCTCTATAGTCAGAGCAATCAGTTTCAAGATACATCCAGAGGCTTAGTCAGTACCTTTTCTGCCTTAGTATTAAAATCAACAACGGCACATTTGTTTCATGTGGGTGATAGTCGAATTTATTTGCTTCGAGATAATAATCTAGAACAATTAACCACCGATCACCGAATTCAACTACCAGGTGAAAAAGAGTATTTAGCACGTGCCATGGGCGTCGATTATCGCTTAGATATTGATTACAAGTCTCTGACAGTTGAAGTAGGTGATGTATTTTTGATTACCACTGATGGTGTCCATGATTTTGTAGCAGATAAAGATATTTTGAAGCTGTTAACTTCTGGCGAAGTTGATTTAGCAAAGATGAGTGATAGCTTGGTCACCTTGTCTTTAGATCATGACAGCAGTGATAACGTCAGTTGCCAGTTGATTAGGGTAACTGAGTTACCTTCACAAGATGCTGATGAAGTATTTTCGCAATTAACCGAGTTACCGTTTCCTCCTGAATTATATGAAGGTGTGATTCTTGATGGTTATCGTGTCACAAGAGAGTTGCATGCCAGTTCAACCAGTCAGCTTTATTTGGCGGTTGATACTGAGACTGATGAAAAAGTGGTGATAAAAACACCATCAGTTAACTTTGAAGACGACCCTGCTTATTTAGAACGCTTTCAGTTAGAAGAGTGGGCGGGCCGTCGTATTGATAGTCCCCATGTTATTCGTACTATAGACCAACAACGGCCACGCCGCTTTATGTATTACGTGATGGAATATATAGAAGGTAAAACTTTAGAACAATGGATGGTGGATCAAAAAGAAGTCGATCTCACGGTTATTAGAAATATTGTGTCGCAAACAATTTCTGGCTTACGGGCTTTTCACCGTATGGATATGCTGCATCAAGATCTGAAACCTGGCAACATTATGATTACCGGTGAAGGTTTGGTTAAACTTGTCGATTTTGGTTCCACTAAAATTGCCGGCATTGCTGATATTTCAACTCCCGTTGAGCGTAGTGAATTACTGGGTACCAAAAATTATACGGCGCCAGAGTATTTACTCGGTGAGTCAGGCACAACACGTTCAGATATGTTTTCTTTAGGTTGCATCATTTATGAAATGATTACTAAAAAGCTACCTTTTGGCAATGCTTTATCACGCTCATCCGATCAAGCGTCGTTGCGTAAGTTAAAGTATCAGCCGATCAGTAACCATGTGAGCAATATTCCGCATTGGATGGATAAGGCAATACGTACGGCGGTACAGGTAAATCCAGACAATCGCTATGAAAAATTATCGGAACTTGAAGCGGATTTACGCAAACCAAATTCGAGCTACCTTAAAGAAGATAGCGTCCCTTTAATTGAACGAAACCCAGTGGTTTTTTGGCGGACAACATCGCTAGTATTATTTGCTAGTAATTTAATTTTATTGTACCTATACGTTAAATAGAACGCTGGCTTTAGGCTACTGTTCAAGTGTTATTGGTTGACGTTTGAAATTTAGGCTAGTTAGATCGTCTAAACTCGACTCAAGTTGTGTTAACTGTTGTCTGACATGTTCATGCTCACCAGCAAGGTATTTGAACTTAAGTTCGCTAGCTAAGTGATGCATCGTTTGATGTGCTTGTTCTAAGGTATTTAGCTGGTGTTCAGCGAAGATGTTTTCTTGTCTGGTGCGGCTAAGCCAAGTGCCGCAATGGCATTTATTATGCTCCATAATTGGCCAATACATATGTTCATGAGGTGCAGCATTAATATTGGTTTTAAAGTGTCTAAGCCATTGATTGGCACTTATTTTTAATAGTTTTAAATGACTACTTTCAGGGCTGTGATTGGTACTGCCATATAATAGCCATTCTTCATTTGCTTGATAATTTTTGAGCCAGTTAGGTATTTGTTCCGCTGGTAAAGGTCTAGATATACCATAGCCCTGTGCTTGTTCGTAGCCCATCAGCAATAGCATCAACCCATGTTCTGTGGTTTCAACACCTTCCGCTATAACTTCACGGTTGAAGGTGTTGGCAAGGCCGATCACGCCATCGACGATGGCATAGTCGCTAGGGTTATCCAGCATATGAATAACAAAGCTTCGGTCAACTTTAATCACTTTTGCTTTCAAATGACGAAGGTGGTTGAGTGATGAGTAGCCAGTACCGAAGTCATCCAGTGCAATGCTGATACCTAGTTTATTATGACAGTCGCTAATAATAGCTGTAATGGTAGCTAAATTACTCAATGAACTGCTTTCTAAAATCTCTATTTGTAAATATTCAGAATCAACAGATGGTTGGCTAGCTAATGCTGACTCTAATTGTGCGAGAAATAATGGGGACTGTAGGTGGTAGGAAGAAATATTAATGCTGATTTCTAGTGCCAGTCCCATTCTTTTCCAGCTAGAAAGTTGATTGATTGCCGTTTGAATAACCCAGTTACCGATATCAATTTCAATATCAGTGCCATCAATGATCGGGAGAAACTCTGACGGTGGAGTGAGGCCTTTTAATGGGTGTTGCCAACGAATTAATGCTTCGGCTCCAAAAACATGGCCTGTTTTCATATTAATTTTGGGCTGATAATAGAGACAAAACTCATTATTAATTAAGGCTTGTTGAATTTCTTGCAGTTGCAGATGTTTTTGCACCGCAAGTTGATCATCTTCAGTACTAAAAAATTGATAACGATTTCGGCCGGAAATCTTAGCTTTATACATTGCTTGGTCGGCATGGCGTAATAAGGTGTCTGGATCCGAATCATCAGATGGGTAGATAGTAACGCCACTAGATGCACTGATCGACAGTGATATATTTTCTATAATGTAGTTTTGGGCTAAAGTAGTATGAATTCTGGTTAAGAGCTGCTCACATTCATCTACAGAAGCTAAATTACCCAATAATATAACAAATTCATCACCACCTATGCGTGACACCGTATCATCTTCACGAATATTAGCCTTGATGCGTTCGGCAACTTCAATAAGTAACTTATCACCGATAATATGACCATATTTATCATTGATGGGTTTGAAATGGTCTAAGTCTAAAAAGCATATTGCTAGTAATGATTTGATGTTTTTGCTATGTAGTACGGCCTGTTCAAATCGATTGGTAAAAAAACTGCGGTTAGGAAGTTTAGTAAGCTCGTCATAATGCGCCATAAATTCGAGCTTTTTTTGTTGCTCTTTATTTTGGGTGATATCGGAAACAAGACAAACATAATGGATACTGTCAGCATCATCGCTGACTAAGGTTGAAATTGTCAGGCGGACTACAAAAAGTTGGCCGCTTTTTTTACGGCTATATATTTCTCCTTTCCAGTGCTTTTTCTTATTGAGAGATCGCCAAATATCAAGGTAGAACTTGGTTTTATCACTATTTGATATTAATAAGTCAATGCTTTTACCGATTAATTCACTACGTTCAAATTGGCTAAGTAGAGTAAAAGCCGGGTTTATATCGACAATAGTATTATTGATATCAACAATAATTATGCTCTCGTGGGCATCATTAAATACGCGAGTAGCAAGGTGTATTTCTTTAGTTTCTGTACGATACTTTTCAAAAAATAAAGCGGTTAGAAAGACAATGACAACAGCAGTCAAACTAAGTGAAATAAGAGATGTGATGAGTAGTTGGCTGTTGGGCTGATCCGGCCAAAAATAGTACTGGCTGAAGAATAGCAAGCAGGCCACGCTGCTCATTAAAAAGCTGCAAGCGGATACAAAATGCCAGAACGGCATCTGTTTTACATAACAGCTGAGTTTTACCATACTGCATCCTGCCTTAATAATAACAATTTACATGAGATGGTTTAGCTTTATAAAATTAGATGAAAATAATAAGGTGTTTCGTTATGGATGTCTATTTATTTGATTTGAAAGATAAATTTAAATAATTAGTTAATGTTTATAGGATTCAAGTAGCTTTCATTATTTCCTCAACGGGTAAAGGTTTGCTGATACCGTAGCCTTGAGCGTGGTCAACACCTATAGCACTAAGTATGCTTTTAATGTCGGCATTTTCTACAAATTCAGCAATGGTATGCATACCCATCACTTGGCCTATTTCATTGATAGATTTGACCATGGCCCGGTCTATGGGATCGTGGACAATATTTTTGACAAACATGCCATCAATTTTTAGGAAGTCGACCGGTAAGTTTTTTAAATAACCAAATGAAGATAAACCACTGCCAAAGTCATCAAGTGCAAACCGACAGCCTAGCTCTTTCATTTTTGCAATAAACAAGGTTGCAGAGCTCAGGTTAGTTATCGCTGCTGTTTCAGTAATCTCAAAGCAGATTTTTTTGGGTGATATTGTTGTATGTTTAAATTTTTCAACGATCAGTTCTTGAAAGTTCATATCGGTTAAAGACTGGCCTGATAAGTTGATGGAGCAAAAGTCGACGTGCTCAACAAACCGAGGATTTGTTTCTAACAATTCAAACGCGGTGGTCACTACCCATGAGTCTAATTTAGATATTAAATTATAGCGTTCTGCAGGCGGTAAAAAAGCACCTGGAGGAATGATTTCTCCTTTTTCATCAATCATCCTAATTAAAAATTCGTAATGCATTTTATGACTGTTATTTAGAGGCACGATTGCTTGTGCATAAAGACAGAAGCGGTTTTCAATAATCGCTTTATTGATACGCGTGACCCATTGCATTTCACCATGACGTTGTGCAATCTCAGCATCGCCTAGATCATGGACATGGACACGGTTACGGCCATTATCTTTGGCTACATAACAGGCTGCATCAGCATGTTTTAATAGTTCACTCAGGTTGGGGCTATTTTTGGTTATAGCAACTAAGCCGATGCTAACCCCCAACTTAAAACTATAGTCTTGCCATGAAAATTGATAGTCCTGGATAGCTTTTAATATTGCCATTGATACGCGGTGTGCATCATCTAAGGAACAATGTTCCATTAATACGCCAAACTCATCCCCCCCCAGGCGAGCTAAAGTATCTCGTTGTCTCACTGTGCTTTGCAGCAGGGCAGCAATTTGGCGGAGCATTTCATCACCTGCACTATGGCCACAGGTATCGTTAATAATTTTGAACTGATCTAAATCCATAAAACATAAAGCATGTACGCCGTCATCATCTGGTTTCAGGTTAGCAAGTAGTCGATCGGTTCGGCGTTCAAATTCATGACGATTTATTAAACCGGTTAATGCATCATGTGAAGCCTGAAAACTCAATTTTTCAGACAGTTCATATTCATGACTAACGTCATCTTGAATGCAGATGAAATGAGTGATCGGACCTTCAGAGCTTTTAACACTAGAAATGGAATTACGAGCGCGGTAAAGGCTGCCATCTTTTTTCTTATTATTAAATTCACCTTTCCACTCTTTACCCGCTGAAATGGTGCGCCATAATTTTGTATAGGTAGCTGCTGGTGTTGCTGATGATTGTAAAAAACGTGTTTTTTTACCTAACACTTCTGCTTGTTGGTAACCGGTCGTAGTTGAGAACTTCGGATTTACATATTCAATACGTCCCTTATTATCGGTGATAATGACACTTGAAGAGCAGGCATCTACAGCACGAGATAGTTTTAATAGGTTGTCATTGCTGGTTTGTAACTGCCTATTTAATAAAGCGAGCTGATTAGACTTCTCAGCTAAACTAGCTTCAGTGTGTTTGCGTGCAGTGATATCTCTGACAATAGCGATAATATCGTTGCTACTTGGATGTGGTGTCAGCCTGGCTTCAAACTGTTTCACCTGCTTTGATATTTCTAGCGAATAATCAAAGCTAACCAGCTGCTTACTTTCTTTAACTAAGCTCAGGTTATAGGCAAACTTTTCAGCTGTGGCTGCCGGCAGAATGTCTTGCATTTTATTGCCCAGAAATGACTCAGGTGGAACGTAGAGTTCAGATGATGTTTTGCAGTGATAGTCTTTGATGGTGCCATCTACAGACATTAAGAAAAAAATATCAGGTAATACTTGAAATACGGAGTCTAAGAGGGATTTACAGTCTGTATTTTCAATAGTGTCACTAATTAAAAAATTGGAAGAATCAGACATAATAATAGCGTCTAATCAATGACTTAATAGTAAATGGTTTGGTTGTTAAATTATTCATCATAAAATAACGCAAGCAAAATTAACGCCATATCATTATTTGGGTTACTTGAAATAAGAATGAAATTTGCCTGCAAGTAGACGTGCTGGGAGCTAGGCCAAGTAATATTCTTATATTCAGTGAGATAGAATAGGTGAGAACTGTTAGCTCGCTGACTGGCTGAATAAACCAAATTATGCCGACTTTATGGGAGAGGCAAGACCACAGTAGCCAAGTTGACCAATGAAGCATGGCATGCACACTAATGAATTTTAAGTCCTTGAAACCATATGGTTACGGTAAGGGATTACTTTGGGGCGAACGCATAAATTCTTGCTAGAGACAGGATACTGCCATAGTTTGTCGGGGCCATGATCGTTGCCATAATTAAATGTTCATACAGTAGGTTTGTCGTATTCGTTCGAATACTAAACATTAAATTTATTATGTTAGGATATTAGAACGGTAGGATGGTAGGACAGTTATGATGCTGACTTTTCTGAATATTATCGGAACTCGACCTGAAGCTATTAAAATGGCTCCGGTTATCCATGCGCAGAGAGGTTTTTCAGACTCCATCCATCCCTTTGTTTGTTCGACTGGCCAACACCGCCAAATGCTTGATGATGCTTTTCAGTTTTTTGATATCAAGCCAGATTATGAACTTGCTGTGATGCAAGGTGATCAATCACTGTCGATACTAACTGCTAGCTTATTAGAATCACTAAATAAGGTGGTGATAGATGCAAAGCCAGATTGGATCCTTGCTCAAGGAGACACGACCTCGGTAATGACTTCAGCTCTGGTCGCGTTCTATCATAGAATTCCATTTGCTCATGTGGAAGCCGGGCTAAGAACTGGCAATATCTACTCGCCATTTCCAGAAGAAATGAATCGTATCATCGCTGATAAGGTTGCTGCATTGTTATTTGCACCGACTTCTCATGCGAAACAACAACTGATTAACCGTGGCCTTAATGAAGAACGAATTTTCGTAACCGGCAATACCATCATCGATGCCTTGCATATGGTGACAAAAACTCCTTATTCATGGGAACAAGGCCAACTTGCATCTATTCCACGTGATAAACGTATTGTACTGATAACTGCTCACCGTCGAGAATCATTTGGTGCTCAGATTGAACAGATACACAATGCAGTACGAATTCTGGCTAATAGATTTGCAGCTGATGACATTCTATTTGTCTATCCGGTACATCTAAATCCGCGTGTTTATGAACCGGCAAATCGGATTCTTGGTAAGACTGACAATGTGATGCTCTTGCCGCCGCTCGATTACCTGTCGCTGGTCAATCTAATGCAAGAGGCTGTATTAGTATTGACGGATTCTGGCGGTATTCAAGAAGAAGCTCCCACCTTTGGAAAACCAGTACTGGTTTTGCGTAATGACACTGAGCGTCCTGAAGGTGTAACTGCTGGTGTTTCCCGGCTAGTCGGCACTTCCACCGATGTTATTGTTGAAGCAGTGACTGAATTACTCACTAATCAGCAGGCATATGATGCCATGGCACAACCAAAAAACCCATATGGTGATGGCATGGCAGCACAACGAATTGTGCAGGCTATTCTTACTCATCGTGGTGAAGGAGCGTCATGAGCTTGAGTGTTTTCTTAACGACCATAACGAATTGGTTGCTGATTAATTATCATGCAATTGCAGTGGCAGGCTGGACTGCTTGGCTGACGTTATTTTTGATCTTGTTTTTTACCATTGGAGTAGTGAGCTCGATCCGGGTATACCTCCATGCTCGCCATACCATTAGGCATCATATCGATGTGGCGAAACCGACTTTGAAAGAAGTGCAGAAACTAGCTGATAACAAGGGTGAAGAGCTTCCTTTTATTATAATTATGGTACCAGCAAAGGACGAGTCGAGGGTTATTGCCAATACCATCATCCGTCTTGCACAGATTGATTATCCAACTGAGCGTTATGCGGTGGCTATCATTACTGATGAACGCGAAAAAAGTGATAACGGTTCCTTGACAACCATAGAAATAGCTAGCGTTTGGGCCGATGATATTAATCGCGATCTAGCTGCCCCATGGCTCTATGTGATTAATGTGCCAGAGTGGTTTAGCGGCAAGTTTGGCTGCACTGAAAAAACATTCAGTCGTTCTACAAAGGGCCGGGCTCTTAATTATGCACTGCATTATTTGCACGATGATTGCCGGCTATCACAGGCTGATATGTTGGGAGTTTTAGATGCAGACGGTCGTATACATACCGAAGTATTACGTGAGGTCGCCTTCAAACGCATAAATAATCGAGCCCAAGTGCTGCAGGGGCCAGTGTTTCAGATATCTAATTACTGGGATGTTACTTTGTCAGCTAAAGCTGCTGGTATCGAACTATCCATTTATCACCTTTCGTCGCTTGCCCGTCGTCTGCTGAGTAAAAAAATGACCGCTGAATTTCTGGCGGGTACTAACTATTTCATTGACTTGCATACGATGATAGATTTGGGCGGCTGGAATGAACAAGCACTTGTGGAAGATGCAGAACTTGGCTTAAGGCTATTTCTCGAAAAAAATATTAAACCAGAATGGCTCTCCTGTTATGAGATTGAACAGACACCGCCTGATTATCATGTGTATCTGAAACAGCGACAACGTTGGTCACTAGGGCACTTTCAGTTGCTGCCAATGATTCGAAATTCAGGACTGCCTATCAGTGGCAAAATCGCATTGTATTGGCGGGTAATGTCGGCGATCTTCAAAAGCCCAGTTGATATTGGGCTTCCTGTGTTGGGCTGGATCGCGTTATTGTCCGGCTGGCATCAAGGACTAACGGAGTGGATCAGTTGGGTCATGCTTAGCCTGCTGATATTTTCATTGTTTGTTTGGGATTTTTTTGGTCGTGGCTACCATATGATCAAAAAATATGCGCCTGGCAAGCAGCGAAACTGGCTTCAGAATCGATTTCATCAGTTGCACTTTATTATCGCTATGCCATGGTTGATTTTTCTACAGGCCCAGCCACGTTTTGTAGCTATATTTCAGTATCTGACCGGCTTTGACAATGATAGTTGGGTTAAGACAAAGCGGACAGTTGAAGAGCCGTTGGAGGTCATCCCGAAGTTAGGTGCTAGGAAAGTTGAGATCGACAAGCTAATTGTTGCTGAGCATGAAAACGTTCATGAAGAAAGATTGTGATGATCTCAAAATTTAGCCAAGCCGGCCATCATTACCAGCTCCTAATTGGTTTGTTACTAATAGTGTGCATGCCTTTATGTGTTAATGCCGAGCTCATTAATCTAGCTGAAAAACGCAGTTATTCTTTACTGATTCAACCCAGTGATCCTTACCCGGATACGGGTAAGTTGCTGACTGATGGGCGGCAGGGAACAGAGCCGTTAGAGTGTGGTGAAAAGATGTGCGCACCAGGTTGGGTTGGGTTTGATCATGGTCAGCCTGTTGTCATGCTCGATCTCGAAAATACTCATCAGATAGATAGTATTTCCATGTCTTTTCTTTCTTTGCCAAAAGCCGGTATCAATCCGCCATCAGAGGTTCAGTTAGAGAGTTCATTTGATGGGCTGCAATGGACGCAACGCGGAAAACTCAATTTAGACAAAGGAAAAATGCAGTTTGAATTGAGCGATCTTGCATGGAGAACACGTTACCTACGGTTGACCATTGAACGTGAGCAATGGAGCTTCCTTGATGAGCTTCGTGTTATTGGCGACTCTAGTTTTGTCGATAACCAACATGAATTGCTTAAGCCAACCCTCGTTGTCACCAGCAATTTATCTGGTAATGATGAACGACAACTTAGACTGGCCAATATGCTTGATGGCATGGGGGTAACTTATGAGATTATTGACGTCGAACAACTTAACGATATTGAGTTCTTTAAATATCAATTATTGATTTTTGCTAGCTCATCGACAACATCACTAACGATATCATTGGCTCAAGAACAGAGTTTGGTTACAGCTATTAATGGCGGCACCAATGTATTGTGGGTTGGAGGGGGGATATGGGGTTCTTTCAAGAGTACGGTGCTAGCAGATATTTTTGGCATTCGTTATGTCAAACAAGGTTCTAATGAGGAAAACGGTGTGCATTATGCTGAATACCGTAACCTTATCGGCGACTTAGATCGCGTACCAGTAGAACATGAAACCATGTGGGTAGTGGAAGCGGTGAAGGCTGAAGTCGATAGCTGGTATCTCGACAGTAATGGCAGACAGAAGAATATTCCTTTTATCACTCGTATGAGTGGAGATGAAACTCGTGGGGCAGCTACCTATATCTCATTACCTTTGCTTGACCGTTGGAAAATAAGCGAAAGCTATTTTACCTATTCGCGAGCCGAAATTTTAGCAAGAGCGATTCGTTTATTGATGACTGATGGCCTAGTCGGCAAGCACTCCGCTGAAAATGCGAGTGATGCAACCTTGCTGCTCAGGCTTGAGGATTATACGCCGGCTGGTTTCTATATGCAGCATGACTCACGACTTTGGCTGGCACGTATGAACAAGCTACTAGCGTTGACAGATAAATACCAGATACCACTGAATATCGGTATTGTGCCGATTTATAATCATCCCTATCTCGATGAAAGCCATGATTGGGCAGAACAGAGCCCATCGATAATTAAGCTAAAAATTATGGCTCAAGCTGCATTCGAGAAGGGAGGCAGTCTAATCGTCCATGGTTATGATCATCAAAATGGTGATTCAATAGATGATTTTAGCGGTGATGATTGGGAGACTTACGATGAAGACTCTAAGCTGTTCTTATCTCTCCGGGACCAACAGATAATTACTGATGCTGCCTATGATGAAATCGAAAAACAGTGGCGGCTAAAGCCCGTTATCTGGGAGACACCACACTACATCAGTAATAGTGATACTTTCTTGGCTGCGCGTAAATCAGGATTCAAATATTTCACAGAATCTGATACAAAATTATTCCCTAATTGGAATGGCTACCTTAATCATGCCAATGGTCTGATGTTAAATATTCCAGAAACGGGGGCTTATTTCCAGAGTTCAGTAAATGAACTGAAAGAGAAAACACTGGTAAAGCAATTGCACATACTGCCACGTATCGTTCGCATGAATGCCCCGTTTCTGGTGTTCTATCACAATAACTCGGAAAGTATGTACGATGCGCTCAATAATTTTCTGATCACGAGTACAGAGTTTGATTTGTGGAAGCCAAACCTTGAATCTTTTGCCAGATTCTGGGAAAAACGCAAAGCAGTCGAGATCAGTGCAACCATCGATAAAAAAGCAAAACAATTGCATGCTGTGGTCAATAATGCTTTCGACAACTTTACGCTAGCAATACAGCTGCCTGCCGGCAGTTCACCGATAAGTGTCTTCATTGATGGCACCATAACAAAAGTTAAGCAACGACAACTAGCAGAAAACTGGCAACTCTATCCGGTATTAACTGGGGGCTCGCATGAGATTATTGTTTCGTACCAGTAATAACACTAGCTTTGATGAAGCTTCACTTGTCATTGTTATAGCATTATTTTTAGTGACGATGGTTAACGCATCAGAATTAATGGCTGAACAGCAGGTCAGCGAAGAGCGAGTTGAGCAGTTTTTATATAGTGGTGATGCTTTTGATGTCAGCTTTCTTCAGCCAACAACGGCGCACAAAGCGTGGTCGGTCCAACAGTGGACTGAAGAGCTATCGCAGCTTAGACAGTTGGGAACGCGATCACTGATTATCCAGTGGTCGCAGTACGATAAGGTGATTTTCTTTGCCGAAGTAGGAGCAAGGGATAGCTTGTTGCATCGCGTTACTACAGCTGCAACAGAAGTTGGCCTTGATTTCTATATAGGTCTGCCTTTGAATAGTGACTGGCTGAGGCCTCAACATTTGGATGGCAAGATAGTTAAATCGGCACTTGAGCAGAGTGAGCAGGTTGCAGCAATCATTTATCAGCAGTTTGGGCAGCAGAAAGGTTTCCACGGTTGGTATATCCCTCAAGAATTGACGGATTCTTTTTATACAGATGACCAGCGTCAATTAATTTTGGACTTCTTTTCTAGTCTGACTAAGGTGCTGCATGAGCTGGATATGTTGAAACTGGTACTAGCTTCTGGTTATACTTCGCCGCAAAATAATCACTTAGTAAAATTTACAATGTGGTGGATACGAGTACTTGAAGACAGTGGTATAGATATTCTTATTTTCCAAGATGGTGCTGGCACAACGGATCAACAACAATGGCAGGTTATCGAACCCTATCTTGAAGCGATTTCACTAATCGGTGATGAATATACCTCCAACAATATTTGGTTTGTTGCTGAAATATTCACCCAAATTGATGGGCCGAGTATTAATAACAAGCCTTTTCGTGCTGAACCAGCAAATTTTGAGAGGGTTTCACAACAACTAGACATGCTTGGCCATTTGGGTAAAAAACTGGTCAGCTTTTCATATTTTCCATACATGAGGCCTGCCAATGGTGTTGAGGAAAAACGCTTATATGAAAAATATAAAAAATTTGTCGAACAGCGTGCAAAATTTAACAGAAACTCAGTTGTAAATCGCTAATAGCTATATTGCGAAGTAGTTAACTTTAATCTGACTCAGGAAGCCGTTGTGTTAGAAAATGAACTAAAGTTTATCTTGAACAATGAACGGGCAGTGAATGTGCTTCGCTATATTGCTGCGGTATGTCGGCCGGACCCTGAGTTCCCGCATGGCGTTATAAATACCATCTATTATGATTCAGCACGTTTAAGCCACCTCGCAGAAAAAGCAAACAGCGATTTTCTGAAAACAAAGTTTCGTGTCCGTTGGTATGGTCATCCAGATGATGAAAGCTATCCTCCAGCAGAGTACTTCCTTGAGGTAAAGTCACGTATAGGTAGTAAGCGCACGAAACGTCGATGCAATATTGAACGTTCTGATTATCATATAGCTGAGTTTGCACTGGAAGATCCTTTCGTGTGTAAAGTCCCGCACCTTTTTAAGCAACAAGGCATTATTTTAGATGACCATTTGTTACCGGTGATAATGATTCGTTACGAAAGGTATAGGTTTATAGAGCCCTTATCGGGGGCCAGGATATCGTTGGATCAAGATATAACTGTCCCAAAATTTAATAGGCGAGTGTTACCGCAAGGTCGTGAAGTGACATTGCGCACGGCAGTTGTTGAAGTTAAGGGGGAAAGTACCACGCTACCTACTAGCTTACGTTGGCTGACAAATTTTGGCCTTCGTAAGGCTGCGTTTTCTAAATACCTAAGCTGCGTAGAAAAAAGCGCAGGGGTAGAAGTGAGGTTATGATGGATGAGAATACTACGGTCTTGGATTTGCCGGTTGGAAAGCTCTTGGATCAGGTGAGTAACTTTGCCAACGTTGATCTGGCTGGAATAGGTTTCGGAACTTTTTTCAGCATGATGCTTATATCTCTTATTACCTCGTTGATAATGATGGTTCTATATCTGCAGTTTTATGGCTCGCGTGCAACGGGAAGTCAGATTCATCGGTCATTCCCACTACTAGGCCTAGCCGTTACTTCTATATTTGTCTGCATACAGTTTTCGCTGCCACTTTCCCTTGGCCTGTTGGGTGCGCTATCCATAGTGCGTTTCAGAACTCCGATAAAAGAACCTGAAGAAATAGGGTTTATTATGGTGATAATTTCGAGTTCGATTGCGATAGCAACGCTTAATTTAGGTTTTCTAGCCATCATGCAATTATTTTTTATATTGGCATTGTTAGTACTGGCCTTTGGGCCCAAATCGGTTAAGCGAGATATACAGGATGGCGTTATTTTTTTAACGGTACCGACCAGGGAACTTACCGACAAATCATCTGCCCTGTTTGAATTGCTAGAGCAGGATTTGATTAACGGTAGGTTGGAAAGCATCACAAAATCTGATGTTAATTCGATTATTTCGTATAGCTTCAAGGAGCTCAATAATGACGCTGCAGCAAATCTTCAGGATAAGATCAGTACATTACTTACCTTGAAAGACTGGAGTGTTTTTTTTAGTCAGCGCGTGTCTTTGTAAGAATTAACAAGCTAGATAGACGGTTGTATAACTGATGAGCGTTGTTTCACCTGACAAGATGAAGGTGTTGTATATGTATAAAGAAAATGCATTTTAATTATCCATCAAGATTTCGTTTCATTTTATTGTTACTGGTTATTCTTGGCCTCCTTGTTGGGATATTAATCTGGTCTGGATCCCACAAAAACAGTGATACGTTTTTACGTGACATTAAGAGTTTTAGGCTTTTGTCTGAATTTAGTGAGCGAGGCGCCCGCTTTATTGGTAATAGTCCTGATAATTATTCCCAACTACTCGAGTCTCATTTCCCTAAGAAAGATAAATTGGATGTTGTAAGTCTCAGTGGCAACGTTGCTTCACTGACTATAAGCAACAGTAATCTTTATGGGGCAAGGCATGGACTATTATCTAACGCCACCAAGAAGGGACTTGCATGGGAGAGACCGGGTCTTTTTACTTTCTACCATGATGGTGAGCTAGTTTTTCAGTCTCGCGTAGGGGTACGCATTCATGGTGGCGAGTATTCACGACGAGTGGACAGTGATAGTTTAGGATTTCGATTGTATTTCCGTCCTGGCTTTGGCTCAGACAATATTTCTGCAGCAAAAGTGTGGCCAGAAGTACCTGGCTCAATCTCTTCAATGGTAATGAAAATTTCTACCAATAATTTACGTAATGCAATGAATATGGAGATTAGCCGTCGTGCGGGTGCGATGGCCCCACATGTAGCTCCGGCCCAATTCTTTATGAATGGACAAGCTTGGCATCAAGATACCGTGTTATTGATGGAACATATCAGCCGAGATTTTTTGGACAAACATTATGGCCATAGTGACTTTGTTTTTCATCGATATAAAAATGATGATACAAAATATTCACCTGGACCATATCTAGACCTTCTTACACAGCTGAAAGATCGTCAAAGTCGACTCACATTCTCGGAACTAGCACAAGAAGTAGACGTTAATACTCTTTTTGCACAGTACGCCACAAATATGCTGGCGGAGATCTACGATAGTTTTCAGGGAGGAATACTGCTTGATAAACGAACTGTTAATGCGAAATGGACATTCGTGAGTTGGGATATGGAAGGTGGGTTCAGGAGCAGTTGGGGCTGCCAAATGACGGTTGACCAATGTCCAGAAAATATGAAGGGATATTTTAAGCATCTTGGCAATAAATGGGGTCTCCTCAGAGAATCTATCTGGCAACGGTTCAGGAGTGATGATGAATTTAGGCGGGCATTTACACACTATTTGGCACAACTATTTAGACATCAAATTACAGATAAATGGATAACAGACCTCACAAAACACTACAGGAAAATAGCGCAGTCAAATGGGCTGGATTATGAAGGAAACCACAAATATGGACTTGCTTCTTTCAGCGCTAGCGAACAGTTTTTGATACAACAAAAACAGGAAATATTGGCACTGATAAAAAGTGAATGGAAGATCGATATTGAGGCGATACCAAATGATGAGCTTATTGCAGAGCCTTATTTATCAAAACCTAATGTCGAGTAAATTAAAACAATACTTTGCTGCATAGCGGCGTAGTCACAAAAGTAAAAAACGCTCTAATTAAGCGAAACTTTTTGATAAGAATAATTAGCGATAAGGTTAATTACTGAAGAGTATCAACAGAAAATAGAAGCGACGTCCACGGGTTTCAGCATTCCTCCATACAAACTCCAAACTTTGACTAGGCTTAGATCTACGACCGATATTTAATCAATAATTCCCTAGCGATCGAATTAGTACTGGCGAGGAAAATGATAATGACTATATAATGGATGAGATTCATTCTCTATCTAATTGATAATTATGGAAACTTAATGGTTTATGTTTTGTTGGCAGGTCTTAGCTAAAGTGAAGACTGTTTTAATTAGTGCGACCGGATTCAGAGGTATGGCTGTGATAATCCTCCAGCTACTACTTTGGCCACAAATTGCACTAACGGCTAATATTCAGGGATTACGACATTCGACAGAAACGGGGTACACCCGTTTAGTTTTCGATATTGATCGGCCCACCGAATATAAGATTTTCACGCTGGATAATCCAGCACGGTTGGTATTGGATATTCATCAGTCCAAGATGGAGACTACCATCGACCTGTTGGCCTTGAAAAATCAGCAAATTAAAGGTCTAAGATACGCAGTTCGCGATGATGTAAACCTGAGAGTCGTGCTTGATTTGAAGCGCAAGGTTCGTTCAAACAGTTTTCTGCTGAAACCTAACTCTAAATATGGCCACCGCCTTGTCTTGGACCTTTACGATATTGCAGAACTAAGCGATCGTTCGGCAGAGGAGCTAGAACATAATCAGCCTGTTGCCACAACCGAGGTTTCAACACAGGCTTCAACAGATACTTCAACAGCGACTTCAACAGAGACTTCAACAGAGACTTCAACAGAGACTTCAACAGAGACTTCAACAGAGACTTCAACAGAGACTTCAACAGCGGCTTCAACAGCGGCTTCAACAGCGGCTTCAACAGCGGCTTCAACAGCGGCTTCAACAGCGGCTTCAACAGAGGTATCAATTGCTCCCCCATCGCAAGTTGTACACAATCAAGACGATAATCGCCCTGAGGACCAATTACAAATAATCTTATTTGATCGACCATTAACTATTGGTGGTGAATATTCATTTGTACCAACCTATCGTGAAGACTACGGCTTTGATAACCATCCAGACGATTCATTAACACTTGCCCAGTCTTTTCAACTCGAATTTTTCTATCAAGCATCGCAAGACATGACATTGTTTGCTGAGGGGAAATTTAACTATAACTCTGACCTTTATCTAGAAGCCGGCAATGAACATAATGAACCTGCGTTTGCCAGAGGTAAAACTTGGGTTCAATTTGATAATTTAGTTACAGATGGCTTTGGCCTGCGAGTAGGACGGCAGAATTTTAGTGATAAACGTGAATGGTGGTGGGCTGCAGACCTTGATGCCGTTCGCGCTTATTATGAAACACCCCATTTCCTTATTGAATATGCTGTGGCGGAAGAGCAAGGCAGAGTTTCTACAAAAGGGCCTGTTGACCCAGAAGAGGATAATATTAGGCGCCAGTTTGTTAGGGCGGAGTGGGAATGGCTAAGAAAGAACTATCTAGAATTTTTTGTATTTGATCATCAAGATCACTCATCAACACCAAGGGAAAATATGATCATCTCCAGTGACAAGGAGGATGACGTAGATGCAGATTTAACCTGGTTGGGTGTGCGTGCGATGGGTCGGATCAAACACAAAAAACTGGGTAGGTTTAATTACTGGCTAGATACCGGCTATGTTCACGGCCAGGAAACCATCATAGATTTCGACGATGTCGATGCAAAATCTATCTTGGTTGATACATCTGAAAAGTTTGATGTCAAAGGCTGGGGCTTCGATACCGGGATAACATGGCAAACAAGGCTGGTATGGACTCCAAGCTTCACCCTGAGTTATGCACAAGGCTCAGGTGACAAGAATAAAAATGATAATGTTAACCGCAGTTATCAGCAGCCAGACATACACAATAACAATAGCAAGTATCGTGGTGTGGATTCATTTAAGTACTATGGTGAAGTATTACGTCCGGAGTTATCCAATATAAAAATTGCCACAATGGCTATCGGCTTTCCGTTGTTTAACGATAGCTCGATCGAATTTTTGTACCATAATTACAGGCAAATGTATGCTGCAGATAGACTCAGGGGAGATCGGTTACAAATTAATCCTAATGGGGAATCCACTGATATAGGGAATGAAGTTAATATTGTATTAGGTTTAGAAGAATGGAAGCATCTGGAACTAGAATTTGTTCTTGGTTTATTTAAGGCTGGAGATGCATTTGGTGACAATGCTGGCGATATTGCGAAAACGGCAATATCTAAACTTAATTATAATTTCTAAAATATTGTCTTTACCTTCGAGCTAGTCCTGAAGTGACAATAGGTAAACCTTTGGTTTTAGCATGTGTTAAATGGATAACTTTTTCACTCTACCATCTTTCACGGTAATGCTGGCTGGTGGAGGGCGACTATGAAGGGGATGTCTATAACAACTTATTCTAGTCCTCACACAAACCTTGCTGTTTTAAAGGTGAAGGTGTGATTACCTATAATCTGGCCGTATTTCTAATAGACTTAACTTGGCTTTAATAGTGAGCCAATAAAAAAGCCCCAGCACATATAGTGCTGAGGCTTTCATATATTTGGAGCCGGAGATAAGACTTGAACTTACGACCCTCTGATTACAAATCAGATGCTCTACCAACTGAGCTACACCGGCAAATCAAGAAGCGAATTATACGGAGGGAATTTGAGCTTAGCAAGCAATTTATCTAAATTTTTTATATTTTCTTAGCTAAACTGGGAGAAAGTTAATTACTGATGTCATTTTTGATTTCATCAATGTTTTGTTTCAATGATTCTAGTTCACTATTTGCTAATTCTGGAGTAGACCAAAACTTTTGAAAAATAACGTGTTTTGTTAATTCTTCAGGAAGAGGATCATCACCAGCAAGGGATAACTGATGAGCCATGAATACAATATCATCTAGGTTAATTGATTGTTGCGAGTCGCGGTCAAAGTCACAGTGCGACTTAGCAATATTGATAATATCCGGCGAAAAGTTCCAACTTTCCATAACTAACTTTCCTGCACTTGGGTAAAGTTTAGGGATAACAACGTCAGCTACCAGCATTAATACTTTGGAATTGATATTTAATTCCGGTATTTTGTTTAGCCTAAGCAGTAGTGGCAATGTTCCTATATTGTGAACCATGCCTGCTAACAGTGCTTGTTCAGGATCGATATCAGTTGTTTTCTGTGCCAAGACATAACTGATGGCCGCCACCGTATTACTTTGTTGCCAACTGTGTTCAAAAAATGATTCTAAGCCTCTAGTTTTAGACTGCATGAGGTTTTGAGCGATAGATAGGCCGATGATTAGGTTTTGAACTTTAGCTATCCCTAATCGAGCCACAGCAGCTTTGACGCTGGTGACATGGTAACGTTCACCAAATAAGGCGCAGTTAGCGACTTTGATGAGTCGGCCAGAAATATGAGCATCTTGTATTATTAATTCAGCAATATCGTCGGCAGTGGATTGTTCGTCATTGGCGATAGTACGCACTTTAATTAGAATGTCGGGCGGGGAAGGCAGTTCTAGCTTATTACTTCTGATATCGTCCGTTAAGGTTGCTAACGCTGCGTTGACTTGTTGTGTCAGTGTCGACTTATTCATTTCAGAGCCCATAGACTATCCTTAATAAGGTTCGCTCAGTATAACGGAAGCATAAGGTGAATTTCAGACATAAAAAAACCTACACGAGGTAGGTTTTTTGTTTTCGATGTATGGGGTGAGTGATGGGGCTCGAACCCACGACAGCCGGAATCACAATCCGGGACTCTACCAACTGAGCTACACTCACCATTATGAACGCTTAATCTGACAGCAGATGGAAACCGAAATCTCCATGTTCATTTGGAAAGCCGACAATTCTACGGCCTTTATTTATTTGGTCAAGAAAAATTATGATTATTTATACAATTTCTAAATCTATTTTTTTCTCATCGAGATCAACACGCACTACTTTTACGTTTACTTTGTCTCCTAAACGATAAACTTTTCCGCTCCGTTCACCGGTTAGACGGTGACGCGTTGCGTCAAATTGGTAGTAATCATTGTTTAATGAGGTGACATGAACAAGGCCTTCGATATGGATTTTACTAAGCTCGATAAATAGACCAAAACCGGTCACACCACTAATATTACCTTCATAGACTTCACCAACACGATCCTGCATGAACTCACACTTCAACCAGTCACTGACATCGCGTGTCGCTTCATCGGCACGCCTGCTAGTGGTGGAACAGTGCTCGCCGAGCTGCACCATATTTTCGTTAGAATACTGCCAGTTAGCCTTGTTCTCACCTGAAATAAGGTGGTGAATGGCTCTGTGCACTAATAAATCAGGGTAACGTCTAATAGGGGAGGTAAAGTGAGCATAAGCATCAAGTGACAAGCCAAAGTGGCCGACATTTTCTGGGGTATAAACCGCTTGTTTTAGACTGCGAAGCATCACTGTTTGCAATAAGTGACCATCGGGCCGCGTTTTTGCTGTAGCTAATAATGATGCGTAGTGCTCTGGTTTTGGTTCAGCACCGCCACCTAACATTAAACCAACTTCACCAAGAAACTCACGTAAGCCAGACAGCTTTTCATCTGAAGGCGTTTCATGAACTCGGTACAGTGCCGGTAGTTTGTTTTGTAATAAGAATTTTGCCGCGGAAACATTGGCTGCGACCATAAACTCTTCAATTAAACGGTGAGCGTCATTTCGCTCACGCGGCACAATACTCTTGATTTTACGGTTATCGTCAAAAAGAAACTGAGTTTCAGTCATTTCAAAGTCAATTGCACCACGTTCACCTCGGGCTGCAAGCATCACCTTATATAAGTCATACATGGCTTCCAGGCCAGGTAATACCGCGTTATATTTTTCTCGTAAGGCGCTGTCTTGGTCAACTAACATCGCAGCAACATCTGTGTAGGTTAAACGCGCTTTAGAATTCATCACTGCTTGGTGAAATTGGTATGACTCTGTTTCACCGGCGGTGTTAATTACCATTTCACAGACTAAACACAGGCGATCGACTTCAGGATTGAGCGAACATAAGCCGTTAGATAGGGCTTCTGGCAACATCGGAATAACTTGGCTAGGAAAATACACCGAGGTACCACGATCTTGGGCATCAGCATCTAAAGGACTATTGTGCGCAACATAGCTAGATACATCGGCAATGGCAACCCATAAACGCCATGAGCCAGACTTTAATTGTTCTACATGCACCGCATCATCAAAATCACGGGCATCTTCACCATCAATGGTGACTAACGGCATATCACGTAAGTCTAATCTACCATTGATAGCAGCTTCTGGAATTTTATCGCCAAGTGCTTCAGCTTGTTCTAGCGCTTTTGGTGACCAGGTATGTGGCAGTTCGAAATCACGTAACGCAATGTCAATCTCCATGCCTGGCGCCATATGGTCGCCTAAAACAGTCACGACTTTACCTAATGGCGAACGATGACGATTAGGTTGCTCAGTAATTTCTATTTCAACAATTTGGCCATCTTTAGCGCCCATTAATCCTTGCGGTGGGATTAAGATGTCCTGGCTAATTCTGCGATTGGTAGGAACTAAATAATAGATGTCAGCATCAATTAAAATTCGACCGATAATGCGTTGGTTACCTCGTTGAATAACTTCAACAATAGCACCTTCTTTACGGCCACGACGATCAACGCCTGTTACTCTCGCTACCGCCTTATCGCCATGCAATACAATATGCATATCACGTTCGCCGAGAAAGAGATCATCGCCACCTTCGTCAGGAATTAAAAAGCCATAACCATCTGGATGGCCCATGACTCTACCGGTAATTAGGTTCATTTTGGAGAGTATGCCGTAAGCATTTTTACGGTTACGTAGCAGTTGTCCATCACGCTCCATTGCCCTTAGGCGGCGGCGTAACGCTTCTGTTTGCTGCTCGCCTTTAATACCGAGTAACTTACTTAAGTTACGTCGTGTTAACGGCCGATTATTTTGCTTAAGAATTTCTAGGATAAATTCCCGGCTAGGTATCGGGTTATCGTATTTCTCAGATTCACGCTGGGTATGGGGATCTTGTTGTGTTTTTTTTGTCATCGACAGTCGAATTCTCAATCAGTAATGTGCGATTTATAGTCCGAACTTATAAAGTTAGTTTGAGGTAAGTAAATCTATGCTTATTGATTACATAGATATAAAAAAACGTAAGTTTTTTTTCGGTTAAATCGTTTGTTTAATATGTCACTTGCCTACAATTCTATCTGCTTTGAGCAAAGCCGGTACAAATTTCCTTGTTGTACCAGAACTTAGAAATATTTTACTAAACTTGATATTAAGCTGATTGCGATTAAATAGGCTTAAATTTTGCATTTAATCTTTAGCATTCATCTTGGGATATAATGATTCAAGGCATTTGAGTGTAGGTGAGCAAGGGTTTAAGGCAATTGTTGCCGATAAAGATGAAATTTGGGGCAGGGACTAGCGTCGTTTTGCCGATAAATAAGGTATATTGACTAAATATACCTTAACTTAAATATTAGAGAAGAACATCATGGCTACATTCATAGATTCTATTGATGAGCGGACTCAGCTAGCTGGAACAAATCACCTTGAAGTATTGTTATTTAGCTTAGGTACCAACGACAATACAGGCCGAAATGAAGTTTTTGGCATCAATGTATTTAAAGTACGTGAAGTACTCAATATACCTGAAATTACCAGCGCGCCAGAGATGCCGGATGGTGTCGAAGGTTTTGTAAGTCTGCGTGGCGATATGGTGCCAATCATTAATTTGCAAAAATTTTGTAATATGCAATCTAATGATGAACCAAGAATTTTGATGATTACTGAGTACAACACTTTAGTGCAAGGCTTTTTAGTGAGCGCTGTTGATACCATTCAGCGACTTAACTGGGCACAAGTAAAAGAGCCACCGCCGTTAATTGCAAACCAAATGGGCGGCTTAGTGACTGCTGTATCTGAATTGCCAGATAAACGCTTAGTAATGATCATGGATGTAGAAAAAGTATTAGCAGATGCCGGCAGCTTCTATGATGAGACTGTTTTTGATGGTATCCATAAATTGAACGTTAAGCAGCCTCACACCATCTTGTTTGCAGATGATTCCAATATCGCACGCAAACAGATCAGCAAGGCATTAGAGCATATGGGAGTGCAATATATCACTACTGTCAATGGTGCTGAGGCGTGGAGGGCATTAGATAAAATGGCCACAAAGTGTGAGTTAGAAAACCGTGATATCACCACAGAAATTCAAGCGGTATTGACTGATGTGGAAATGCCAGAAATGGATGGTTATGTATTGACTCAAAAAATTAAAGCAGATCCACGACTTCAGAAGTTACCGGTAATTATGCACTCCTCATTAACTGCATTGGCGAATCAAAATATGGGTAAAAGTGTCGGAGCAGATGCCTATGTGCCTAAGTTCAAACCTCAGGAGTTAGCTGATACTTTAGAGTCGTTTTTTGATAAAAACTAGAGATTAAATGAGGAAATAATATTATCAGTCGTAGATGAATGGATGCTACCTTGGTAATTTAAGATAAAAAAATAATATGTCAGATGAATAATAATAATTACAATGTGATTTCGATAGTTGATAGTTTAGTTAATATAACGAGTCATACTGAGAAAAATGTTTTAGAAAAGAGTTTATTGATCGCGCTTAATGAACTTGTTCCGACGACAAGTATTCGCTTATTTAAAGTTCAAAAATCGGCTGATAAGCATGAAATATCATTGTTAGCATTTTCTGCTAATGGGGTTGTTTCGTCTTCACAAAGTAGTCAGCAAGCCCATATAGTTTCAGATGAGTTATCACGGGCATTTGCGGCGATAGGTCAGCATGGCGGTATTGAGTCTATTCCTAATGCTGGTAATTCAGCTTGGCAAATTATTTACCCGACTTTTGATATTAATAACGATATTTTCATGATTTTAGTACAACGCTGTGAAAAACCAACAGCACAAGACCAACAAACGGTACATGGGATTTTCAAAGTCTACGCCAATCACCTGGCGTTAATTGAAAAAACACAACGAGATAAATTAACCGGCTTATTTAATCGTGAAACATTAGATGATGAAATTACCAAAATTTTGGTTAATGATTGTGACGATCTACTCAGTGTAAACCTCCATGACGCGCGTAGAAGCAGTGGGGCAGCCTGTAATTGGTTAGGTGTGATTGATATTGATCACTTCAAACGCATAAATGATGACTTTGGTCATTTGTATGGCGATGAAGTCCTCATTCTGACGTCTCGATTGATGACGTCGGGTTGTATCCGTGATGATGATTTAGTTTATCGTTATGGTGGGGAAGAGTTTGTGGTTTTACTGAAAGCATCTACTGAACAAGATGCGTTGAATGCATTTGAACGTCTACGACTGATTGTTGCTGATCATGAATTTCCTCAAGTGGGCAACGTTACAATCAGCATTGGTTTTGTCGAAATTACGAATCAACAAACACCATCAGATGTTATTGGTGAAGCTGATGGTGCTTTATATTATGCGAAGCATAATGGCCGCAATCAAACGCAAAGTTACCATCAATTGGTTGATGATGGTGAACTTGTGGTGGCTGAACATGTTGCCTCATCTGATGTCGAATTATTTTAAATATGAGTGGGATAAAAGAGCAATGAGTTTGAGACAGTTTAGCTTGGTTGATAGCTTTATTCTTGAGTGTGACAGAGCGATTAGAACCGTGATTGGTAAGCCGGAAACAACGGCAAGAAAAATACCTGGTGACGAGCTGGCTGAAGCAGACCTATCAGCTGACGAGCAGCAACAGTCGATACGCTTAATGCGTATTAATCATGCCGGTGAAGTTTCAGCGCAAGCCTTGTATCAAGGTCAGTCCTTAACGGCGACGCTGCCTGAAGTTAGAGATGCAATGGAGCATGCGGCGTTAGAAGAAAATGATCATTTGGTTTGGTGTCAGCAACGAATAGAGGCTTTTGGCGGACATACCAGTGTTTTAAATCCGCTGTGGTATCTAGGTTCGTTTGCTATTGGTGCGGCGGCTGGCAAGGTGGGTGATAAATGGAGTTTAGGTTTTGTTGCTGAAACTGAAAAACAAGTGGTTAAGCACCTTGGTGAACATTTAGAACAGATTAGCTCTAATGACATAAAAAGCCGAGCGGTATTAGAACAAATGAAAGTGGATGAACTACATCATGGCAGTATCGCGTTAGAAGCGGGAGGTGCTGAGTTACCTAGTCCGGTAAAACTAGTGATGGGCGCAATGTCAAAAGTAATGACAAAATCTAGTTATTGGCTTTAATTTAAAATAACGGGCGGTACTAATTTTACGATGTTTGAGTGAGCTGCACTGAAACATGAAATTTATTAGTATAGTTGTCATCGACATTGACTCGCATTACGATGCCTTCAGCGACAAAGGCGGGTAATCGATCACCGCTCGGGTTCATCACTATATTAATAGTGTCTCCTTCCTCCGGTGCGAAATCTGACAACATATACAGTCCTGTGGCACTGAGATCACCACTAACACCATGGTGTGTTATATCTTCTAATCCCTTAACTGAATAAGTCACCTGCGTTTCAATATTCATTCTGGCAAAATGACGTTTTTCATCATGTTCAGTCATTGTTCCTGCTCCACTTCAATGAAAATCACTGTTGTACCTAGCTATAAGGTATCCTAAGTCAAAAAGACATAATAGGCTAGAGAAAATTAAAGTGAATTCTACTCAATTACTTTCATCTGATTTATATCAATACTGCTCGATAGAGCAATTTAAATTTTCATCGACATCTGAACTAGAAACCTTGCCAACCATGATCGGCCAATCACGAGCACTTGAGGCTGTTGATTTTGGCATTAACATTGAAGGCGAAGGCTATAATCTTTATGTCATGGGGCCCAATGGTTCGGGCAAATATACCTTGGTGAAACGCTTTCTAGACGAACATGTAAAACATCGTCAACAAGCTCAGGATTGGGCATATTTCCATAACTTTATTGATCCACAAAATCCTTGGGCGATAGCGTTACCTGCTGGGCAGGGCAAGCAACTTAGACATGATATTGAAACGATTATTCAGTATTTAGAAGAAGATCTGCCTCATGCAGTTGATGATGAGTATTATCGAGGTCGTATTCGAGCTATAGATGAATCTGCTCGTCAACACCGTGTGCGTTTATTTGGTGCCTTACAAACGGAAGCAGATAAGCATGGTGTGGTTTTGCTGCGTATGCAAGATGGTAGTTATGCGTTTGCGGCAAAACGTGATGGCGAACCGCTGACTAGCGACGAGTTTGAACAGTTGCCATTAGAACAACAAGAGCAAACAGAACAAGCTATCGCAACATTACATGAAGATATGCAGCACACTTTATTAGAGTTAAAAGAGTGGGAGCGAGGCAATCTTAAAAAAGTAGCTGATTTAAATACCGAAGTGACCAATGAGACGATCACTAGGCAATTAAATAAGTTAAAACATGCCTATCCAAACTCGAATGAATTACAGAAGTATTTTGATGCCATGCAGGAAGATATCAAGGCCAATATAGATGCTTTTATTGATCCGCAAGAAAATAGTGAAGATTCAAATTTAGATCTCGATGATTCTTTATTGCGTCGTTATCAAATTAATTTGATTGTCGATAATAGTGCGGTACATGGAGCACCTGTTGTCTATGAAAACTTACCTAATCATCAAAGCTTATTAGGTTGCGTAGAAAATATGGCGATGATGGGGGCTTTAATTACTGATTTTAGTTTAATCAAAGCAGGCGCATTACATCGAGCGAATGGCGGTTATCTGATTCTAGATGCGGAGCAGTTATTAATGCAACCCTATGCTTGGGATGGATTAAAGCGTGCATTACTGGCGAAGGAATTACAATTTGATACCTTAGAGCGCATGTACAGTTTAGTGTCGACTGTATCTTTAGAGCCTGAACCGATCCCGTTAGACTTAAAAGTTATTTTATTGGGCGACAGGCACTTATATTATCAACTTTATGAGCTTGATCCTGAGTTTGCTGAGTTATTTAAAGTGGCTGCTGATTTTGAAGAGCACATGGAACGTTCAACTGAAAATCAACAATTATATGCTGGCATGATTGCCAGTACGATACATAAAGAAAGCCTGTTACATTTAGATAAGGCGGCGGTAGCAAGAGTCATCGAACATGGTGCTAGAACAATTGAAGACAGCAAGATGTTTTCTTTGCATCAAGGTGATATGACGGACTTATTACGCGAGTCATCGTACTGGGCTAGAAAAGATGCTGCCAAGTTGGTAACGGGAGAACATGTGCAGCGGGCATTAACTGCTCGTGAGCAACGCGTTGATCGGATGCGAGGCTTGTTTTATCAACAAATTAAACGTGATATCACGCGTATATCGGTCTCTGGAGAGCGAATAGGTCAGGTCAATGCTCTATCTGTATTAACGGTAGGTGCCTTTGATTTTGCTCAACCCTCGCGGTTAACTGCTAATTGCCGGTTTGGTGATGGTGATATTTTAGATATTGAAAGAGAAGTTGAACTCGGTGGTGATATTCATACGAAAGGTGTATTGATTTTAAGTGGCTACTTAGGCACTACTTATGCAAAAAACAAAGCTTTGTCGATGTCAGCAAGCTTGGTGTTTGAGCAAAGTTATGGCGAAGTGGATGGTGACAGTGCAACCTTAGCTGAACTATGTGCTTTATTATCAGCGATTGCAGAAGTGCCTATTAAACAATCTATGGCGATTACCGGCTCGATGAACCAACATGGTGAAGCGCAAGCGATTGGCGGTGTAAATGAAAAAATAGAAGGCTTTTTTGATGTTTGCCAACTATTAGATAAGCAACCAGGTCAGGGCGTTATTATTCCGCGCAGTAATATTCAACATTTAATGTTACGCAGTGATGTGATTGAGGCGGTGGAAAAAGGTGATTTCCACATTCATGCGATAGATACGGTAGAACAGGCCTTAGCTTTATTGACGGGCTTGCCTGTCGGTGAATTGAATGAGCAAGGTGAATACCCTACGGGCAGTTTTAATGCAGCTGTGGCCGCTCGAATACAATTGTGGGAAGAGGTGCATAAACATGAAAAAGAGTCAGCATCCGAAGATGCCGACTAAGATCGCTGAAAATTTTAGTTACCAAAATAGGACAGGCTAATAGTGACCCGGCGATCGTATAATAGGCCTTCATTCCAGCTACTATTGTCATAGGCATTTTGTTCGCCGTAATTGCTGGCTAATAATTGGCTAGGGTTGACGCCTGACTGTGTTAAGTGATTATTAACTTTGCTAAGACGTTGCTTGGACAATAAGCAATTGTCATCCGCAGTACCGCGCCAGTCACTATGCGACTCAAGATCGGCCCGTAGTTGAGGGTAGCGTTGTAATAACTGGCTAAGCTTATCTAGCCCTTGTTTAGCTTGAGGATGAATATCTGAGCTGTTGGTTAAGAAATAGATATCAAATTGATAGCTGTTAGCAAATTGGTTTAAATCATCAATATATGTGTGTTGTTCTTGTTTTAGTTTAACTGCTAACAGTTGTGTATCAGTATTGGCTTGCGTGATTTGCACTATGATTTCACTGAGTTCAGTTTCAAGGGTGGAAATAGACTGTTGCTGAGTTTGGATGAGTTGTTGCTGTTCTGATATGGTTTCAGCCTGACTTTGCTGGTGGCCATTCATAACGCCAAAGGAACCACCAATGATTGCTCCGATGGGGCCTGCGATTAATGATCCTGCTAGTAAACCGATGCCTCCTTGTGTCGCCTCCTGGTGAGCTTGTTGATCGTTATGTGGTATTTCATTCGCCAGTAAATTACTACTAGTTGCGATAAAAAGGGCAAAGCTAATAATTTTAATGTTCATATTGGTCTCCAGTTGATGATTCAGCGTGTCGTCCATGACGAGAGAAAATCCTTTTCTGCGCCGAGTGATGTTATTAAAACGTAATGGTATGGAGACAAAAGGTCGTGATTAAGGCAATCTGACGATAGAATGTGGCAGAAAAATGGCGAGGAGTATGTAGGACATGGCACGAAAAATAGCAATTGTCGAAGATGAGCCAGCAATTAGAGATAATTATGCGGAGGCGTTACGTCGACAAGGTTATGAAGTCGATACCTATGATCGCCGTCAACCAGCATTGACTGCATTTCAACATCAGTTGCCAGACTTGGCGATTATAGATATTGGCCTAGCTGATGAAGCGGAAGGCGGCTTTGAATTATGTCGAGCATTACGGGCAATGTCCGAGACGGTCCCCATTATTTTTTTAACAGCCCGCGATAGCGAACTTGATACCGTATCTGGTTTTCGATTGGGAGCAGATGACTATTTAACTAAAGATATTGGTTTAATACATCTTCAGGCTCGCATTGCAGCATTGTTTCGACGAGTTGATTTGATCGCGACGCCAGTGGCTGAGCAAGATTTAATCGTGCACGGTGAGTTAACGATAGACAGTGCACGTATGTTGGTGACCTATCAGCAGCAGGCTATTGCGCTAACGGTAACTGAGTTTTGGTTGGTTCATGCTTTAGCTCGATATGTGGGCCATGTTAAAACCCGAGAACAATTGATGCAGGCAGCTAATATCTATGTTGATGAAGATACCATTAGCTCACATATCAAACGAATCAGAAAAAAGTTTCAAGCGGAGAGCTGTGATTTTGCAGCTATTGAAACGGTATATGGTCTTGGTTATCGCTGGCTAGATAGTTCTGCTCGTTAAATGTCGATATGGCCGTTCACTAAATTAAAGCTACGCAGTAAATTACTACTGGTTTCTTTAGTTATCTTGTTATTGCCGTGGTTTGGGGTTAAATATATCCAAGTGGTCGAACGTTTATTGCAACAGCAGCAAGCACAAACCGTAGCAACCATTGTGAAAGCGACTGCAACATTAGTTGAACAGTATCCCTCGTTATTAACACAGCGTGACAATACCTACCGACAAACTGCTGGCAATTTAAGTAGTGTAGTGACAGCTGTTACTAGCCCTATTCAGGTAGATGGCTATAACGATGATTGGTTGGAGTACTACGAGTTACTACAAACACTGCCAGCTAATAACCAACTTAATAGTCAGCAAAAGTTAGATCCACAAACGCTTTCTGCTCGTTATATCTTTGCCCAGCAACAGCAACAGCTAAAGCTCTTTTTAGATGTCGTTGATGATCAAGTTAAATTGCGTAATCCTCGCCAATTAAAACGGCATGGTGGCGATGCGATTATTTTAGCGATTACAGACAAAAAACAACGCAGCCAGCGCTATATTTTGACGACCAGTGCACCAGGAAAAGTGAATGCTTATGAATATATAGGTAGCTACCTCGATCCTGTTATTGTAAAAGCTGAACCGTTAATTAAAGCGGCATGGCAGTTGTCACCTTATGGCTATCGGTTGGAATTGTCATTACCGTTATCGGCGATGGGGGATAGTCTTGCACTTGCTATTGTAGATATAGATAGCAGTGAACAGCTAGCCCAAGTAATAGGTTTAGGCGATGTAAATAATCGAAATAAATTTAGTAAATTATGGTTACCATCAGTTGAATTGAGTCATGTTTTGGCCAAGATGGCGGGCAAAGGAGAGCGACTTTGGTTAGTAGATCGGCAGCAGATCAAGTTTGCCTCGGCTGGCAAGGGGGATATCGAGATCGGCTCACAGGAGTTGACTACGGCTGTTGATTGGTTATATCAGTTATTTTTAACGCCACCCATTTCAGATGATGAATCTATTTCTCATGAGCAGCTAGTCCTAGCAGGGCCTGCAGTCAAATCAGCTCTAGCTGGCCACAGTGAAACTGAGCGGCGCCAAACAAGTAAAAATGATGCGGTAATGTTAGTTGCTGCTCACCCCATCCATGTCGATGGACAAGTGATTGCAGCTGTGGTCGTTGAAAAAAATACCAATGCTATCTTGGCTATTCAAAATGAGGCGATGAAAGCGCTGCTAGATACAACTTTGCTCGTAATTTTTATTGTTGTTGTTGTGTTATTTGGCTTTGCAAGCTACTTATCTATACGTATTAGACGGTTAAACCGAGATATTGCACTTGCGGTTAATGATGATGGACGAGTATCAGGCTGTTTTGACATCAAAAATGAATATGACGAGCTAGGTGAACTACGCCAAAATTTCGGTCAATTATTTACACGCCTTGGTCTTTATAATCATTATTTAGAAGCATTAGCTTCACGATTATCCCATGAGTTACGCACGCCTATAGCGGTGATCAAAACATCACTAGAACATGTAGAAACGTATGTTGATGATGAAGGTCAACGTTATCTAGAGCGAGCACGTACCGGTAGTGATCGGATCAATGATATTGTCGCGAGAATGAGTGAGGCGAGTCGATTGGAACAAACTGTTTCAACGATAGAGTTTACTAATTTTGAGTTGCAGCAACTTATAAAAACTATTTTCCAGGCCTATCAAGATATCTATCCAAATGTAGGATTCGACCTCAAATTTTCACCGACAACGCTGTCTATATTTGGCTCACAAGAACTTATTGTACAAATGCTGGATAAACTAGTTGCTAATGCCGTTGATTTTCATACCGATGGCAGTCGAATAGAGTTATCGATCATCAACGATGAAAATAGCTGTTCTTTAGCTATAAAAAATACAGGCGTTCAGCTGCCCGATGGGATGGATCAACAAGTATTTCAGCCGATGGTCTCAGAAAGAAGTTGCGTAGATGATGTAAAACCACATTTAGGCTTAGGACTATATATAGTTAAACTCATTGTAGAACAACACAAAGGCACCGTTCATGCAGAAAATTGGCAACAAGGAGTGGAGATATTTGTCGAACTGCCGATAGTAAGACCATAAAGCTATTTTATTGACTGGAGCAGTCAGGAATGAAGTTAAATGGAATGATTAAAGTAATCACATTATTACTCGTTATGTGTGCCTGCCTGCCTGCTGGAGCCGTTGTTATTCCACCAGTGCCAACTGAGCCTATTTACTTTGAACCGCACGTTATTGATGCACCTGACGACTTAAGGCACCAAAGTTGTGCGCAATTAGATAATAATATTCGTTATTTACAACCCTATAAATATAGTTATAAACCTAATTACTACCAAGACAATAGTAATAAGCTTGCAACGGCAATGATAACGGTCGATGCGCTACCTATAGTAGGTGAATGGTTAGGTTTTGCTTATTTAGGCTATTCAGCATTAGTTGAAGAAAAAGAAAATAGAAGGATATTGCTTGTAAAACAACAGATTGCAATGTTTCAGCAGCTTAAGTCTGAGAAGCATTGCTTTGAATAGTTCGAGATAGAAAAACGAAGGAGAAATCAATTATTTTCTTGTGAAGTTGTAATTTAGTCATGTAGTATCGAAAGCGGTTTCCCCAGAGGTACGTAACAATGACAAATACAATGGATTTGAAAGTAAAGTGGTTTGAAGCTAATTTAGAAACAGCTCGAACAAGCCGTAAAAAGTGGTTTGAGGCTAATGAACAGCCAATAGAAACCAACGGAACACCATGGTATGAAGCCAACCTAGTTGAGCACTTAGATACCAAGAAAAAATGGTATCAAGCTAATTTAGAATTAGCAGTGGCATCTGTTAGACAAACACGACAAAAGTGGTACGAAGCAAATTTAGATAACCAACAAACAGATAAACACTGGTATGAAATCAGTGATGAAAAATACAGTGATACTAAACAAAAATGGTATCAGGCTAATTTAGCTGCGGCTCGAGCCAGTCATGAAAAATGGTATGAGGCTAACTTAAATACTCAACCAACGGATAAGCATTGGTATGAAATTAGTGATGAGAAATACAGTGATACTAAGCAAAAGTGGTATCAGGCTAATTTAGAAGCGGTTCGTGCAGGTACCAAAAGAAGGTGGTATGAAGCCAATCAAGTTACTGCTGCCCATGCTGATAGCAAACAAAAATGGCTTGCTGCCAATTTAGAATTGGCAAGAACAAAAGCAATCAAAGAAAAATGGTTTGCACAAAATACTGAAACGGCCCGACAAGGTCAAAAAAAATGGTATCAAGCAAATAAATCTGCAGTAAGTATTTCATCAACACCATGGTATAAAGCAAATTTGGTCAAGCACCATGAGACAAAAGAAAAATGGTACAAGGCTAATTTAGAGCAGGCTGTTGCCTCAGCTAGAAGTACAAGAAATAAGTGGTATCAAGCAAATCAGCACGAAACGGTGTCTGCGACGCCATGGTATGAGGCAAATGAACAGCGTTATTCAGATGTGACTCAATCATGGTTTGAAGCGAACTTGGCAACGGCCCGAACTACTCATAAAAAATGGTATGAAGCTAATTTAACTAAGCAGTCTGCCGAACATCACTGGTATGAAATTAGTGATGAGAAACAAAGTGAGACTAAGAAAAAATGGTACCAAGCAAATTTAGAGGCAGCAAGATCAACTCAAAATAAGTGGTATGAAGCTAATATTACTGCAATTCCGGATTCTCATACGGAAGCTAAGCAGAAATGGTACGCAGATAATTTAGCTCTGACTCGAACTAAAGAGACTAAACGCAAATGGTTTGCAGAAAATACCGCTGCAACGCGTAAATAAAAGTAAGTTCTAACACTGTATAGATTAGTTCGTTATAACGTTTTTGGTTACGGTTATAATAGCTCATACAGTATAGTTAGACAGTAGATATTCTTTAACGATGACTGCCTACCCATTTGGGTGGGTAGTTTTATGTATGGGTTTTGTTTTTTTATTCTCGACTTTCAATTCAGCACCTTAAATATATAGTCATCTAAATCCTTTTATTTTTGAGATAAATGAAGTTTATGGCAAGTGAAGATAAGTTCTTAGACGGGTTCAAACGATTTAAAAAACAGTATTTTGGTAACGACAGCCAACTATATGACAGCATGAAAAATAGTCAGCCAGCTAAAACATTGATGATTGCATGCTGTGATTCTCGGGTTGATCCAGCAATTTTAACTGATTGCGATCCTGGCGATTTATTCACTGTGAGAAATGTGGCGAATCTAGTGCCACCATGTGAAGATGGTGGGCACTACCATGGTACAAGTGCAGCATTAGAGTATGCTGTAAATCACTTGGAAGTTGAAAACATCATCGTTATGGGCCACGCAAACTGCGGTGGTATCAAGGCTTTATGGAATGCTGAGGAGAATATTTCACGCTCAGATAACCCTTCCTTTATTGATTCTTGGGTCTCGATTGCCCAACCAGCAAAAGCAAGAGTTAAACGAACATTTTCTGAGCGTTCGCCGCAGGATCAATTGACCTTGTGTGAACAACAGTCAGTGCTTGTTTCACTAGATAACTTATTAAGCTTCTCGTGTATACAAGAACGTGTTGAACAAGGTGAGCTGAGTCTTCATGGCTGGTACTTTGATATGCCTACGGGTGAGCTACTTAGTTATAACTCGACAACAAAAGAGTTTGAAGTCGTTAACTAAAAATTAAAAGCCCTAAAGACCAACAGGTTTAGGGCTTTTTTTCGTTTATTGTTCCGTTGTTTTTTCTGGCACAGACTTTTCTATTTCGCTAGTCTTTTCAGCCTCAATCACAGGCTCATCATCGCCAAGACCAATAGCGTTCATTAAACTACCAAATAAGCTAGTTTTCTTTTCCGTTAATGGCACCACAACATTGCTATCTTTACGCTCATTTTGAGGTAAATCTACCCGCGCAACCGTTCGGGTGTCACCTTCAACATGATTGAGTGTCTCATCTGGATTAAAGATTAAGGTTACCCGTCGTTGTTCTCGATTTCCATTACCTGGATGAAAGCTATAAATATAGTCCCAGCGATTAGGGTGAAAGGTATCAATTAGCAACGGTGTGCCCATAATATAAGCGACTTGGCTCTTGCTCATGCCAGCTTCAAGCTTATTGATCATATCTTGAGATACATCATTGCCCTGTTGGATATCTATGCGATAAACTCCGGGGATTTTGTCTGTACTGCAGGCACTAATTAATAAAATAAGAGCGGAAAGGCTATAAATGAGAAGGGTTTTCATTTAATATTTAGTTTCTATAGTTAATTACCAGACTGTGATGATACGCTAATCACTCAGTTTCGACGAGGTGTCAATAAAAATGGAAAGTCAGGATCTAAGAAAAGCAGGATTAAAAGTCACATTACCTAGATTAAAAGTATTAGAAATTCTGGAAAAGACTGAACAGCGTCATATGAGCGCTGAAGACGTATATAAGTCACTTCTAGAAATGGGTGAGGAAATTGGTCTTGCGACTGTTTATCGGGTTCTAACTCAGTTTGAAGATGCTGGATTAGTTGCTCGCTTGAGTATTGATGGTGGCCATGCTGTTTTTGAGTTGGAAGATGGAATACACCATGATCACCTTTTATGTGTTCGCTGTAACCGAATCGAAGAATTTACTGATGACGTGATTGAAGAGCGTCAACGAGCAATTGCCAAGCAAAAAGGTTTTCAGATGACAGATCACGCCTTATATATTTACGGTATTTGCACTGAATGCCAATAAATAAATGACATGAGCCGTTGGCTAATCCAAACTCTATGGTGTTGACCTTAGATGAGGCGTCTGCAGGCGTCGATTTATAGAGGTAATAGAGTTTGGATGTTTATTTTAAATCGATAGACAACATTTCTTCAGCATGAAGTCGTGTTTTTTCAGTCAAGGTGACACCGCCTAACATACGAGCAATTTCTTCGATTCGCGCTGGGTCATCAAGTGCGGTAATTTCTATCCGAGTACTGTCAGCAGATTGCACCTTTTTTACTTGTAATTGTTGATGCGCCTGAGCTGCAACTTGAGGTAAGTGGGTGATACAAATGACTTGTTGCGTACTAGCAAGTTCTCGTAAATGCTGGCCTACTATTTCAGCGATACCACCGCCGATACCAACATCTACTTCATCAAATACAAGCGTTGGTACACTGCGACTGCCTGCGGTAACCACTTGAATCGCCAAGCTGATACGGGCAAGTTCGCCGCCGGAAGCAACTTTAACCAACTCACCGGCGTTTTGACCAGGATTGGTACTGACTAATAATTGGATTTGATCCGAACCTGTTTCATTAAAGTGGTTATCTGCCATTGGGGTGATGACAATTTCGATTCGGCCAGAAGGTATAGCAAGCTGTTGGATAGATTGAGTGATTTGTTTAGCTAATGGAATGGCTGCTTTTTTGCGTGAGCGATTAATGTTATCACACAATTTCCGACATGTTTTTTCTTGCGCGCTGAGCTGTTGTTGTATATTTTCTAGCTGGCTATCAATTGCAGATAATGAGTTTAATTCATCGGCCAGTTGTTGGTAGTGGCTGGGAAGCGACTCAATTTCTACATGGTGTTTACGGGCGAGTTCATGCAACGTCGATAATTGTGTTTCTACTTCAGCTAAGCGATCCGGGTTAACCTCGGTACTATCTCGGTAATGGCGAAGGTCTCCACCACATTCATCGAGTTGTATGACAATAGAACTTAATGTTTCAACGATATCTGTAAATTTTGGCTCAATGTCCTGAGCATTTTCTAAATCAGTTAATACAGCACTAATTACGCTGTAGCTATCACCTTGTTCCTGTTCAAATAAACGGTGTAGGCCAGCTTGTACTGTTCCTAGTAACTGACTAGCGTGAGCAAGTTGTTGTTGTTCTTTTAATAGTGAAGAGACGCTGTCATCGGTTAACTCCAATGCTTCTAATTCATTAACTTGATAGTTTAAAAGTTCTAATCGAGCTGTTTGATCATGGGTTTGCTGCTGCAAGCTGGTAAATTGCTGTTGTAAGTGTTGCCACTGTTTATAGGCAGTGGCTAACAATTTAAGTTTCGGTTTGGTCTTGGCTACCGTATCAATCAAAATACGTTGCGTTTCAGGCCGAACCAATGATTGATGAGCATGTTGGCCATGTATATCAATAGTGCGTTCGCTAATGGCGCGTAATTGGCTTAATGGTACTGTACGGCCGTTAATATAAGCACGAGAACGACCATCTTTGGCTATTGTACGTCTAAGCTGACATTGATCGTCATCATCAAGTTCTTGATCAATTAGCCATTGGTGTAGCAATTTATTTTGCGAGGTATCAAAACTGGCGGAAACTTCAGCTCGGTCACAGCCGTAACGAATCATATTAGAATCAGCACGGTCACCTAATACTAAACTTAAAGCATCAACTAATAGTGATTTACCGGCGCCCGTTTCGCCAGTGAGTGAGGTCATGCCATTGTTGAAAGTAAGTTCGAGGTCATCCACCACTGCTAGGTGACGAACGCCTAACTGAATTAACATGTGAGTTTTTTACCCCACTCTAATTTTGCACGTAAAATAGAATAATGATCATGGTCTTCAAGGTGCAATAGATTAATTTTCTGAGCATGTCGCTGAATTTTTAATGTATCTCCAGGCTGTAAGATTTGTCCTGGTCGTCCATCACAAGTCACCATTGTTGTGGTGTAACTTTGCTCGCTTACCACGATATCTATCGTATTAGATGCCGCAATAACAAGAGGGCGATTACTCAGTGCATGTGGACTCACTGAGGCAAGAACAACGGCATCAAGATTAACATCAAGAATAGGGCCTCCAGCTGACATGGCGTAGGCAGTTGAACCGGTAGGAGTGGCAATCACTAGACCATCGGCACGTTGGCTATTCAGGAAGCGACCATTGATATAAGTTTCAAATTCAATCATGCGCAAGCTTTGATGAGAATGAATAACAATATCATTCATAGCAATAGTTGAAGCTTTGTCGCCATTGATGGTGACTTGTAATAAAAAGCGGGTATCTTCGCGGTATTTACCTGCCAGGATGGCAGTCAATTGTTGCTCTAGTTTAGTGAGTGTTAAATCTGCTAGAAAGCCTAAACGACCAACATTAATCCCCACTACAGGTAAAACAGTACCGGCTAAGGCACGGGAAACAGACAGTATCGTGCCATCACCGCCAATTGCGATGGCAAGATCGCATTGCTTTGGAAAGTCATTAATGGAAATAACATCAATGTCTGTTAAAAAACTGAGAGGTTCATTGATAAAAATAGTCAGTGACTTCGATTGAAGAAATTCGATAACTTTAATGACCGCATGTTCTATTACAGGATCGTCTCTACGAATATAGAGGCCTATACGTACGAATTGATGGTTCATATTGTGAGTTGAATACCTATTAACTATTTGCTCGTGAATGAGATAGTAATGGTTTTAGACAAAAATCCAAAGTACAAATGCGATATATCTACATTGTTTATGCTGATAATAGGTTAAACAGAATAACTATAAGATGATAGAATGGGCTGATTTTAACTTAACTTCTTAAATGGAAACTAAAATGGCGATTGAACGTACTATTTCTATCATCAAACCTGATGCAGTAGCAAAAAATGTAATTGGTGATATCTATTCACGCTTTGAAAAAGCAGGCTTAAAAGTGGTGGCTTCACGTATGTTACACCTTAGCCAACAACAAGCAGAAGGTTTCTATGCGGAGCATAGCGAACGTCCATTTTTTGGTGCTTTAGTAAGTTTCATGACATCTGGCCCAGTAATGGTTCAAGTGCTTGAAGGTGAAGGTGCTGTATTAAAAAATCGTGATTTGATGGGTGCTACGAACCCAGCTGATGCAGATGCTGGCACTATCCGTGCTGATTTTGCTGAAAGTATTGATGAAAATGCCGCTCATGGTTCAGATTCAACAGAAAGCGCAGCACGTGAAATTGCTTATTTCTTCACTGAAGATCAGCTTTGTGCTCGCACTCGCTAGGAACTAGATAATACGATGCGCACGAATCTACTTGGTTTAGACCTCAAAGGCCTAGAAGCTTTTTTTATTGAATTAGATGAGAAGACTTTCCGTGCGCGTCAGTTATTGCAATGGATACATCAGTATCGCGTAACTGATTTTGCTGAAATGACTAATTTGAGCAAAACATTACGACAAAAGCTGCAAGAATCTGCGGAAGTTACACCGCCTGAAGTTTTACAAGAATATCTATCAAAAGATGGTACCCGAAAGTGGATTATTAAACTTTCTTGTGGCAACTCAATTGAAACGGTTTATATCCCTGAAGCTGGCCGTGGCACATTATGTGTTTCCTCGCAGGTAGGCTGTGCGCTTGCTTGCACCTTCTGCTCTACTGCGCAACAAGGCTTTAATCGCAACTTAACCGCTAGTGAGATTATTGGTCAAGTATGGTTGGCTAATGAAGCGCTGGGCAAAGAACCTAAGGGAAATAGAGTTGTTACCAATGTCGTTATGATGGGCATGGGCGAACCACTTGCAAACTACAAAAATGTAATACCGGCAATGAATTTAATGCGTGATGACCTTGCCTACGGCATTTCATGGCGTAGAGTGACATTAAGTACCTCGGGCATGGTTCCGATGATTGATAAATTGCGTGAAGATTGTCATGTCAGTCTCGCAATATCTTTGCATGCTGCCAATGATAAATTACGTAGTGAGATCATTCCCTTAAACGACAAATATCCAATTGCTGAGTTATTGGCTGCTTGTAAACGTTATGTTGAAGGCTCGCAACGCCGTCATATTACCGTGGAATATGTACTGTTGGCAGGGATCAATGATTCCGATAAAGATGTGAAAGACTTAATACGTATTTTGAAAGGTTTGCCAACCAAGATAAACCTTATCCCGTTTAATCCTTTCCCAGGGACTGATTACAAATGTTCTTCCCGTAATGTACAGATGCGTTTTAAACAACAATTAATTGATGCTGGTTTAGTTGCCACGATACGTAAAACAAGAGGTGATGATATTGTCGCTGCCTGTGGCCAACTCGCTGGGGAAGTACAAGATAAAACTCGTCGAACTGAGCGCTTGAAACAACAAAAGGAAGTAGCTTAATAATGGCTGGGAATGCAAAAAACATTTGTATTGCGTTAGTTTTACTTATGGTTAGTGCGTGTACTACTCCTGGTGGTAGTCGACCGATAGAGCAGGTTGCCCCAGATCCAAAAGCAGCCGAAATAAATATGCGACTGGGGCTAAATTACCTGCAACGAGGTAATTATGAAATTGCCTTAGAAAAATTGCAAAAATCATTACGGCAAAACCCAAACCTACCAAGCGCACACAATACGATTGCCTTGCTATATCAACAATTGAAGGAAAGTGATAAAGCTGAGAAGCACTTTAAAGAGGCCGTTAGACGCGCTCCAGATTATTCAGAAGCTCAAAATAATTACGGTGTGTTTTTATGCCAACAGCAACGTTACGAAGAATCTGAACAGTATTTTCTTGCTGCGATTAAAAATCCACTCTATCGTAGAAAAGCTCAAGCATTAGAAAATACTGGCGTTTGCGCTATGCGAATTCCGGATTATGAGCGTGCCGAAACATATTTTCGTCAATCCTTACAACTTAATCCTAAAATGTCTACATCGCTGATTAAAATGGCTGAAATTAGCCATCAACAACAAGATTTTCTACAAGCTAGGGCCTATATTCAACGATATCGCGATATTGCAGCATGGACGGCGAAGTCATTGCTATTAGCGATAAAAACGGAAAACCAACTTAACGATCAAGATGCTGTCGCCAGTTATGCTTTATTGTTACGTGCTCGCTTTCCAGACTCTGATGAAAGCCTACAAGTTAAAAAAGGGCTGTATTAACAATGGTGACAGAGGCTGATGAAATAAAGGCTGTTGAGATCGAACCTAGCGTTGGTAAGCGGCTAAGGTTAATGCGAGAGTCAAAAAACTTTTCCGTCGCAGAAGTGGCTGTTCAATTACGATTAACGAAAGACACTATTTTAAATTTAGAGAATCAACAGTGGCATAAATTACATGGCCGGGCTTATGCTCGCGGTTATTTCTCTAGTTATACGAAGTTGTTGGGCTTACCCGAAAATGAATTATTGGCGGCATTTAATGTTGAATATAAATTGTCGGAAGCAGAACTACCACCATCGCCTCACAGTTTAAACTCTGCAAATAAAAAGGCGTTTCCTTGGATGGCGGTTATATTTTTATTGCTTGCCTCATTGTTAACTGGTTTTGCTTATATTCAATGGCAGCAGTCTGAAGACAGTGATTCAGACCTCATTGATGAAAATACACAATGGCAGCAATCAAATGAAAATCAACAGCCTGAATACGATGCATTTGATGCCAGCGTTGTTGAGCCACTAAGTCCTACTGAAAATCTACAACAAGAGCAAAGTAACAACGCATCATCAACAGATGAAATTGAACAAAGTATCGGTAACGATGAATTATCTAATCTACAAGTGGACGTTGATGGCCAAGCATTGTCAGTAGAATCTGTTGCCGATGAAAAACCGATTGTTGTAGCGTTACTTGAACTCTATCCATTACAGGATTGCTGGGTTGAAGTAAGTGATGCCAGCGATACAGTCCTATTGTATAAAACAATCAAAGCGAATGAATCAGTCAGCTTAACGGGCACAGCCCCCTTAAGCGTCAAGCTCGGCAGCGCGGCAAGTGTCACTGTTAAATTCAATGATGCATTATTTGATACGACGCCATTTACTAGTAATGGGGTTGCATCATTTACTTTAGAGGTGAAGTCATAGTGAAGTCGGTAACAAATATTGTGCGAAGAAAATCTCGGCAGATTATGGTGGGTAATGTCCCCGTAGGTGGTGATGCGCCTATCGCTGTGCAAAGTATGACCAATACTGAAACAACAGATGTTGTGGCAACAGTAAATCAAATTAAAGCACTGCAAAATGTGGGTGCAGATATCGTTCGGGTATCGGTACCATCGATGGATGCCGCAGAAGCCTTTGGTCAAATTAAAAAACAAGTATCGGTACCATTAGTCGCTGATATTCATTTTGATTATCGAATAGCTCTACGTGTCGCTGAGTTGGGCGTAGATTGCTTACGAATTAATCCAGGTAACATTGGCCGTGAAGACCGAGTAAGAGCGGTCGTGGAAAGCGCCAGAGATCATGGTATTCCAATTCGTATCGGTGTTAATGCTGGATCGTTAGAAAAAGAGATACAAAAAAAATACGGTGAGCCTACGCCAGATGCCCTAGTGGAATCAGCGTTAAGACATATAGATATTTTAGACCGATTAAATTACCCAGAATTTAAAGTTAGTTTAAAAGCTTCAGATGTATTCATGACCGTTCATGCATATCGAAAACTGGCTGATCAAATTGAACAACCCTTGCATTTAGGTATTACTGAAGCTGGTGGTTTTCGTTCGGGCTCAGTTAAATCTGCGATAGGGCTTGGCATGCTGCTAGCTGATGGTATCGGCGATACTATTCGTGTTTCATTGGCTGCGGATCCAGTAGAAGAAATTCGGGTAGGTTTTGATATCCTCAGAAGTTTACGGATTAGAAATAAGGGCATTAATTTAATTGCCTGTCCATCATGCTCTCGTCAAAATTTTGATGTTATTGCCACGGTGAATGAACTAGAGAATCGACTTGAAGATATTCTTGAACCTATGGATGTAGCGGTGATTGGCTGTGTAGTTAATGGTCCTGGTGAAGCAAAAGAAGTGGCGATTGGTCTTACTGGTGGTAGTCCAAATTTACTGTATGTTGATGGCAAGCCGAGTCACAAACTGAGCAATGAAGCTTTGGTTGATGAAATCGAGCGTGAAGTTCGTCAGCGTATTGCACGTCAACAAGCAAACAATAAAGATAGAATCATTCCGATAAAGGATATTAGTTAAGCGTGGCAGAAATTATTCGTTCAATCAGGGGTATGAATGACATACTTCCTGAAGTTACTCCCTATTGGCAAGCCGTAGAAACAGCATTAAAAGAAGTTCTTTCCGGCTATGGCTATCAAGAAATACGTTTTCCCATTGTTGAAAAAACAGAGTTATTTTGTCGCTCGATAGGTGAAGTAACTGATATTGTTGAAAAAGAAATGTATACCTTTGCTGATCGCAATGGTGACAATCTTACCCTTCGTCCAGAAGGTACCGCCGGTTGTGTACGTGCCGCGATGCAAAATGGCATGCTTAATCAAACACAACGATTGTGGTATATGGGGCCGATGTTTCGGCATGAACGTCCTCAAAAGGGACGTTATCGACAGTTTCATCAGCTAGGTGCTGAAGCATATGGCTTTAATGGCCCTGACATTGATGCTGAAATGATTTTGATGACAGCACGATTGTGGAAAAAACTAAACCTTACAGGTGTTAGTTTACAGTTAAATTCATTAGGTTCTACGCAAGCGAGATTAGCTTATCGTGACGTCTTAATTACTTATTTTGAGGCCCATCAAGATGAGTTAGATGAGGATAGTCAACGTCGTTTACATAGTAATCCGTTACGGATTCTGGATAGTAAAAATCCAGCAATGCAGGCGCTAAATGAAGCTGCTCCAAAATTAATTGATCACTTAGATGATGAGTCCAAACAAGAGTTTGAGCAGTTATGCCAAATCTTAGATAGCGCCGGTCTCGACTATGAGATTAACCCTCGTTTAGTGCGCGGGCTAGATTATTACGGTAAAACGGTATTTGAATGGGTAACTGATCATTTAGGCTCGCAAGGTACAGTATGTGCCGGTGGCCGTTATGATAGTTTGGTCGAACAGTTAGGTGGTAAAGGGGCAGCAGCAATTGGTTTTGCTATCGGCTTAGAGCGCTTGATAGCGTTACTTGAAGCGATGGACTCATTACCTGAAACACCGACAATTGATGCTTATTTAGTGGCTGTGGGCGAGCAAGCAAATCAATGTTCTTTACAACTAGCTGAGACTTTACGAGATCAAATTCCAGCTTTGAAGTTGATTACCCACTGCGGTGGTGGTAGTTTTAAGAGCCAATTTAAACGAGCAGACCGCAGCGGTGCGAGATGGACGTTGATCTTAGGTGACGATGAAGTCGCTCAAAAAGTGATTGGTGTGAAGACAATGGCGACAGGTGAGCAAGAAACAGTCACTTGGGATGCATTGCCAACTTATTTAAGTAAATAAAACTAAAAAGAACCACAGAAGAAGAATATGACACCTTTAAATATACCCGAATGGCAGTCTTTAGCTAGGCATTACTCTGACCTTAAGTTTGTTTCTATGCGTGAGCAGTTTGCATTGGACTCGGGTCGATTTGATCGCTTTTCAGTAAAAAGTGGCGATTTATTGTTAGATTATTCAAAAAACCGTATTACACAAGAAACCATTGATAAGCTCATTGAGTTAGCTGAAGCCGTGAATATCCCTGATTGGATCGAGCGCATGTTTACCGGCGATACGATTAACCTTACTGAAGGTAGAGCGGTTCTTCATACTGCATTACGAAATCGAAGTAATACGCCTGTCATGGTTGATGGCGAAGATGTAATGCCATTGGTTAATGCTGTATTAGCCAAGATGAAAGCCTTCTGTGAGCAAGTTCACAATGGTAGTCGCTTAGGTTTTAGTGGCAAACGCATTACCGATATCGTCAATATTGGTATTGGTGGCTCAGATCTTGGTCCGGCGATGATTTGTGATGCTTTAGAACCTTATGCAGTCGAAGGCATGGCGGCGCATTTTGTATCTAATGTTGATGGCACAGATTTAAGTACGACATTAGCAAAACTTAATCCTGAAACAACACTGTTTGTTATAGCATCAAAAACATTCACTACCCAAGAAACCTTAACGAATGCTGAGTCAGCACGAGATTGGTTTTTAAAAGCGGCTAAGCAAGAAGATGTAGCAAAGCATTTTGTTGCCGTTTCAACCAATGCAGAAGCCGTGGCTAATTTTGGTATAGATACCGAAAATATGTTCGAGTTCTGGGATTGGGTCGGCGGACGTTACTCATTTTGGAGTGCTATTGGTTTACCTATCGCACTTTATGTTGGTATGGATAATTTTGAGCGGCTATTAGATGGCGGCCATGAAATGGATAACCATTTCCGTAATCAACCTTTGGCTGAAAACATTCCTGTCATTATGGGTTTATTGGGGATTTGGTACGCTAATTTCTTCAATGCTCAAACACAAGCTATAGTTCCTTATGATCATTCACTTGCTCGCTTCCCTAGCTATATGCAGCAGTTGGATATGGAGAGTAACGGTAAGTTTATTAACCGTGGTGGTCAACGAATTAGTTATAAAACAGGGCCAGTTATTTGGGGAACTCCAGGAACCAATGGTCAACATGCTTATTTCCAGCTTATTCATCAAGGAACGCAATTAATTCCTGTTGATTTTGTATTACCGGTAAATAGTCATTATCCAAAAAGTGACCATCAATCGATATTACTCGCTAATGGTTTGGCGCAATCAGAAGCGCTGATGAAAGGTAAAACAGCTGAAGAAGTACGGGTAGAACTTAGCAATGAAGGTTATGAAGGTAAAGAGCTAGAAGCTTTACTTCCGCATAAAGTATTCCCCGGTAATCGCCCTAGTAATATTTTGTTGTTCTCTAAATTAACCCCTGAAATGTTAGGTCAATTAGTTGCGATGTATGAACATAAAGTATTTGTACAAGGTGCGATTTGGAATATAAACTCATTTGACCAATGGGGTGTTGAGTTAGGTAAACAATTAGCAAAAGCTATTTTGCCTGACTTAGCTGATGATGCAGCAATTTCTGCTCATGATAGTTCTACAACAAATATGATTAAATTAATTAGAGAATTACGACAAAGCTAACTGGCAATTCTGTTTTAATATATGTATAAAAAAAAGAGCCGATAATTTGATTATCGGCTCTTTTTTTATTTGAAACTTACTGCTATTTCAGCACTAGCGAATTTTCTTAATGACCAGGCCTGCTAGTGGAGGCAGGTTAATTTCAACAGAGTACGGCCTATCTGACCATGGTGTCGGTTCAGCCGTTAGTATGCTGTGATTGCTAACATTACTACCACCATAAAACTCTGAATCAGAACTAAGCAATATTTCATAATCACCAGCTTCTAGCAAACCAATTCGGTAATTTTGTCTAGGAACGGGTGTGAAGTTAAAGATGGTAATAATAAAATCATTTTCAGACTTACGAATATAGCTGAGTACCGAGTGCTGTCGATCATTACAGTCTAACCACTCAAAACCATGAGGATCGAAATCATGCTTGTGTAGCGGTGTCTGTTCTACATAAAGCTTATTTAGATCGGCAACCAGCGTTTGCATGCCGGAATGATTGGGATAATCTAAGGTATACCAATCAAGGGCACGTTCGCAGTTCCATTCTGTACCTTGAGCAAACTCCGAGCCCATAAACAGTAGCTTCTTACCTGGATAAGTAAACATTAAGGTGTATAACAAGCGAAGATTAGCAAACTGTTGCCATTCATCACCGGGCATTTTATTGACCATCGAGCCTTTGCCATGGACAACTTCATCATGTGAAAACGGTAATACAAAGTTTTCAGTGAAGGCGTATAACAAGCCAAAAGTGAGTGAATCATGATGGTAATGACGATGAATAGGATCTTGTTGCATATATTGTAAAACATCGTGCATCCAGCCCATATTCCATTTCATTGAGAAGCCTAAACCTCCCATATGACTTGGGCGAGAAACCATTGGATATGAGGTTGATTCTTCAGCGGCGATAATACAACCAGGGTGTTCCTTATGTAATACCGTATTCATATGCTGTAAAAATTTAATGACTTCTAAATTTTCACGACCACCGTGTTCATTCGGAATCCATTGTCCTTCTTCTCGAGAATAATCGAGATATAACATCGAGGCGACAGCATCAACACGAAGGCCATCAATGTGGAACTCTTCTAACCAGAAAAAAGCACTCGATAATAAAAAGTTACTGACTTCAGCACGGCCATAATTGAAGATTAATGTTCCCCAATCCTGATGTTCACCTTGTCGAGGATCAGCATGTTCATAAAGTGCACTACCATCAAATTTTGCTAAGCCATGACTGTCTTTAGGGAAGTGGCCTGGCACCCAATCAAGAATGACGCCAATATTGTTCTGATGACATTGATCAATGAAGTAACGTAAGTCATCCGGTGAGCCAAAACGGCTAGTCGGTGCAAAGTAGCCTGTAGTTTGGTAGCCCCAAGAAATATCGAGTGGATGTTCGGTAATGGGTAATAACTCAATATGGGTGAAGCCCATTTTTTTTACATAGGGAACCAGTTGTTCAGCAAACTCCCGATAGTTTAGAAATTCACCCTGTTCATTTCGTTGCCAAGAACCTAAGTGAACCTCATAGACGGAGTGTGGTTGATGTAACCAATCTGTTTTTTCTCGTAGGTCCATCCAATCATCATCTAACCATTCATGTTGGCTGGCCTGAGAAATAACAGACGCGGTGCCTGGTCTAAGTTCTGTTTGCTGTGCATAGGGATCCATCTTAAGATGCAATGAACCGTCGTCACGATTTCTAATTTCAAATTTATAAAGCTCACCAGCACTAATCTCTGGTATAAATATTTCCCAAACGCCAGTATCACCACGTGCTCGCATAGGATAGTGCCTGCCATCCCACTGATTGAATTCACCGACGACACTGATACGTTCCGCATGAGGTGCCCAGGTGGCAAATAAGGTACCACTAACACCATCAATTTCATGGCGATGAGCACCTAATATTCGATAGGCATGCCAGTGTTTACCCTCTAAAAATAAGTGTAGATCAAAGTCGGAAATCTGGGGCGAAAAGCAATATGCATCATATTTTGATGTTTGTTCACCTTGGCTGCTACCACGGTGAACTTGATACGGGATATCTAGCTGTGAAGTCTGTCCAGTCCATTCAAATAAATCAGTATTATCAATTCTGCTGAGTTCAAGATCATCATTTAGCCATGCTTTTTCGGTATCTGGTAGGAAAACGCGTACTGTAGTGTTGCAGCCTTCAGGGTGGGCGCCTAAGACTGAGAATGGATCATGGTGACGCGCTTCTATGATTTTGGTTAAATCGTCAGATAATTTTTTTTGTAAAACCATAGAGTTGTGATCCTTTTCAAGTTTTTTATTGCTGTATATCCCTTGCTTATGTAGGCTTAAACCCATCTAGCAAACATTTTAAATCACCAGCAGGAGATGTTTTATGTCAAAGAATGATAGCACGCGTTTTGTTAGTCGTCTTACTCGCGATACCCTTGCATTGATATTGGCAGGCGGTCGCGGCTCACGGTTAAAACAATTAACTGATTGGCGAGCAAAACCAGCAGTACCCTTTGGCGGCAAGTTTCGCATTATAGATTTTCCTTTATCTAATTGTGTTAACTCAGGAATTCGCCGAGTAGGTATTTTGACGCAATACAAAGCACATTCTTTGATGAGGCATATCCAGCAAGGCTGGGGGTTTATGCGGGGTGAACTGGGCGAGTTTGTTGAATTGTTACCCGCATCACAGCGTACCGAGCAAGGCTGGTATACCGGTACTGCCGACGCGGTCTATCAGAATATCGATATCCTACGAAACCATGGTTCAGAATATGTATTGATCTTAGCGGGCGATCATATTTATAAAATGGATTACGGTGATATGTTAGCCGAGCACGTTGCTCAAGGTGCTGATATGACAATCGGTTGCATTGAAGTGCCATTAGAAGAAGCAAAAGCATTTGGTGTGATGTCGGTTGATGTGAATCGTCGCATTGTCGCTTTTGATGAAAAGCCCGATAAGCCCAACCCGATGCCTGGCCGTGATGATGTTGCTTTGGCATCAATGGGAATTTATATCTTTAATTCGGCATTTCTATATGAACAATTAATTAAAGATGCCGATAATATTGTATCTACTCATGATTTTGGCCACGATATTATTCCATCACTTATTACTGACCATAAGGTCGTTGCGTTCCCATTTAAAGATGTACAAGGTAACGATCCCGGCTACTGGCGTGATGTCGGTACCATTGATGCGTTTTGGTCTGCAAATCAAGAGTTAATCGGAGTGACACCGGAATTAAACTTGTATGACGATAACTGGCCAATATGGACTCATCAGGCACAACAGCCACCGGCGAAGTTTGTCTTTGATGATGATGAGCGACGAGGTACCGCAGTTGATTCAATGGTCTCTGGTGGTTGTATTATTTCTGGCTCCACCGTTCGTCACTCAGTATTGTTTTCGAATGTCGAAGTTAATAGCTTTTCTGTCGTAGAAGATTGTGTGATCTTGCCTGATGTAACTATTGGCCGCAGTTGTAGATTGAAAAAAGTGGTATTGGATAAAGGTTGTGAAGTTCCAGAAGGTACAGTAATTGGCGAAGATCCAGAAGCCGATGCGCAGCGTTTCCATGTTTCACCAAATGGTGTGGTATTAGTAACTCCAGAGATGTTAGGACAGAATTACCGTTATGTCAGATAAGTTAAAAGTTGTTTTATGTTGGCATATGCACCAACCTCAATACAGCGAACCTATGGGCGGTATGTATCAATTACCATGGACCTATCTTCATGCGATTAAAGATTATGTCGATATGGCATGGCATCTGGAGAGTATTCCTAATGCCAAAGCAGTGGTGAATTTCGCGCCAACATTAATTGAACAAATCGCCGATTATGATGAACAATTAAAGTCTCGCTTTAAAGGCACTGGCCATTTAAAGGATCCCTTATTAATTGCGTTAGATTCACCGGTACAACCTGCTTCAGCCGAAGAGCGTAAAACACTTATTAATGCTTGTTTGCGAGCCAATGAAGAGAAGCTGATTGCACCGTTTCCTTGTTTTGCATCATTGGCCGAGACTGCGCGTTGGTTATTAGATAAACCTGAACGTCTTGATTACATTAATGATCAATTTATGATCGATATGGTGGTGTGGTATCACTTAGCTTGGATGGGCGAGTCGGTAAGACGCAGTGATGTTCGCATTCAGGAACTGATGAAGAAAGGCAAAAAATATACTTTCCATGACCGTCGACAATTAATGATTGTTATTGGTGAGTTATTAGATGGCTTAATTCCACGTTTTCGACGATTAGCTGAATCAGGTAGAGTCGAATTGTCAGTGACACCTTATGCTCATCCAATCGTACCGTTATTACTTGATATTAATAGTACTTTAGAGGCGATGCCTGATGCACCACTACCTGAAGCCACTAACTACCCGGGTGGTGAGGAACGGGCTCATTGGCATATGGAAGAGGGCTTACGGGTCTTTGAATCCTATTTTGGTTTCAGACCGAAAGGCTGCTGGCCATCTGAAGGCGCTGTCTGTGAAGATACATTAAAACTAATTGCTCAACATGGTTTTGATTGGGCGGCAACTGGTGAAAATGTATTACGTAATAGCCTTAATATCTCAGATATGGCTGGTGAAAATATTCATAAACCATATAAATTACCGGGTGTCTCCCCCGCATGTTTTTTCCGTGACGACGGCTTATCTGATTTAATTGGCTTTAGTTATACTAAGTGGGGCGCAGATGATGCGGTAAATGATTTTATTCATCATTTAACAACCATTAAATCAACGACGGAAGATGAACCAGACCGTGTTGTTTCTATCATTTTAGACGGTGAAAATGCATGGGAATATTATTCGTATAATGGCTACTATTTCTTACAAGCTCTATATAGCCGCTTGGCTGACCATCCGGAAATAGAATTAACGACTTTTTCAGAAGCACTTAAAGCAGGTGTTAAATCAGCAGAGTTACCTAAGATGATGGCTGGCAGCTGGGTTTATGGTTCATTTTCTACTTGGATAGGTGAGCCTGATAAAAACCATGGTTGGGATCTATTAAGTGCGGCAAAACAAACGTTTGACCGAGTCATTATAGAAAAAACATTTGAGCCTGACTTTATGCAGGCCTTATTACGACAATTAGCTATATGTGAAGGATCTGACTGGTTTTGGTGGTTTGGTGATTATAATGCCTCAGACAGTGTTAGTGATTTTGAGCGTTTATTTCGGATGCATTTGTCTAATTTGTATCAAATGCTAGGAGAAGAAGTACCGCAAAACCTATCTGCAGTTGTCTCACAAGGTGGTGGTGGTATTGAACAAGGTGGAACGATGCGACGTGGAAGCTAAATAATGGAACAAGCCCATATTTTTGAACAACGTCGTAGTGGTGTTTTATTACATATCACCAGTCTACCTTCTGCTAATTTAGGGCCAGATGCCTATCGATTTGTTGATTTTTTACATCATTCGGGCGTGTCGGTTTGGCAAATGCTGCCATTAGGGCCAACTCATAGTGAAGGTTCGCCTTATCAGTGTTTGTCTGCTCACGCTGCTAATGTTGATTTAATTAGTGTTGACGTAGTTAAGCAACAATCGTGGGCCAATGAATCAGAGCTTACTGGCTTAACCTTTTCAACGATGATTGCTCATGCGTATCGCCAGTTTATGACGCAAGCGAATGAGAGTGATAAACAAGCTTTTTCTGACTTTCAACAACAGCAAAATTTTTGGTTAGATGATTACGTGCTTTTTTGTGAAATTCGACATTTACACCATTCAACGGCATGGTATCACTGGCCTGAAGAGTTACGTGATAGAAATGCGGCTGCAATAGATAAAGTTCGTATTGAACGAGAAGATGCACTCAATATTAGACGTTTTGAACAATTTTTATTTTTTCAACAATGGCATGCACTAAAGCACTATGCCAATGAACGTAATGTGATGCTATTTGGTGATATGCCTATTTTTGTCGCTCACGATAGTGTTGATGTATGGGCAGCACCAGAATTGTTTACATTAGATCAATATGGACAGCCGGAAACTGTTGCTGGGGTCCCACCGGATTACTTTTCTGAAACAGGTCAACGTTGGGGGAACCCACTGTATCGCTGGCAACAGCATATTGAGCAAGGGTTTACTTGGTGGCAGCAGCGGTTACAGACACAATTAGAGTTATTTGATCTAATTCGAATTGATCATTTCCGTGGTTTTGAGGCTTGTTGGGAAATTCCTGCATCTTGTGAAACAGCTATTGAGGGGCAGTGGGTAGCCGCTCCGGGTGAAGCATTATTTGACAATTTGTTAGCTCATTTTGGTGAACTACCTCTAGTGGCTGAAGATTTAGGAATTATTACTAAAGAAGTCACCGCATTACGAAGCAAGTACGGAATGCCGGGCATGAAAATTTTACAATTTGCTTTTGGTGGCGATGCGGACAATCCATACCTGCCACATCAACATTGTCGTGATAGCGTAAGTTATACCGGCACTCATGATAATGATACTAGTCTTGGTTGGTATAACGAGTTAGATGATAGAACAAAACATCACTTACATGAGTATTTTGGCGAGCCGCAGCAAAAAATGCCTTGGTTGTTAATCCAAGCTGCATTAAGATCGGTTTCTCAATTAGCCGTAATTCCTATGCAAGATATTTTAGAATTGGACGGTGAACATAGAATGAATGTGCCTGGCACAATTGAAGGTAATTGGAACTGGCAGTTTGATTGGGAAATGGTGAATGAATCGTGTGCACCAAAATTAAGAAAATTAAATGAACTGTATGGACGTAATTAAACTATGAGTAATCCAATATCGTTAAAATATGCTGAAACCCATGAATGGGTAAGAGTCGAAACGACGGGGGAATTAACTATCGGTATTACTGACCATGCACAAGATTTATTAGGTGATTTAGTCTTTGCTGAGTTACCAGAAGTGGGTCAACGCTTTGCGGCAAAAGAACAATGCATGCTGCTAGAGTCGGTTAAAGCTGCTTCAGATATTTATATGCCGGTGGGTGGCGAGATTGTTGCTATTAATAGTCAGGTAGATGAAGAGCCTGAGATTATCAATCAAGATTCTTTTGGTGAGGGCTGGTTATTCAAAATTCAACCGGATAATCAAGCAGATGTTGAAGCTTTATTATCTTCAGAAGCTTATGAAGCGTCGTTAGACGAGTAAATACCGCCTAAAACTGTTGCCTTGCTAGCCCCGGTAACAGCGGGTAAATTACCTGACTTATTAGCTAAGGTTTGGCTTGCTAGCCAAGCAAATGCACAAGCTTCTACCCAATCTGGCGCCAAGCCTAGTTCACTGGTGGTCAATACTGCTTTGTTAGGTAAGGCTTGTTGTAATTGTTGCATCAAATAACTATTGTGAGCCCCGCCACCGCAAACATATATTGCAGTCGAGTTATCTGCATAACGTTGGATATCAGCTGCAATAGTTTGTACGGTTAAAGAAACAAGACTTGCTTGGATATCTTGGGGTAGTAATGCTAGATGAGCACATTTTTCTAGAATATGATCTAGCCAGTTTAAGTGAAAATATTCGCGGCCAGTACTTTTAGGAATAGCCTGTTTGAAATAGCTATCTTCAAGAAGAATGTTGAGTAACTGTTGGTTAACGTTGCCACTTGATGCCCACAAACCATCATAGTCATAGGCTTGACCATCATGATGGCGAGAGAACCAAGCATCTAATAAGGCATTGCCAGGCCCAGTGTCAAAGCCAAGTACAGTTTGTTCGGTGCTTGAAGGTAAGGTAGTAACATTACTAATTCCACCAATATTTACTATCACCCGGTTTTGTTCCGCTGTCTGAAATAAGCCTTGGTGAAAGGCTGGAACAAGAGGGGCACCCTGACCACCTAGTACCATGTCTCGCTGACGAAAGTCGGCAATGGTAGTGATGTTGGTGAATTCTGCAATGACATTCGGGTTGCCAATCTGCAAACTAAAGGCATTTTGTGAGTCTGGTAGGTGAAATACAGTTTGGCCATGACTACCTATAGCCGCAATGTCTGTTGCTGTAAGTGTTGTAGTTGCAATAAGCTTATTGATAGCAGTCGCGATAGCTTTGCCTAGTGCGATATCTAGTTCACCAAAACGTTTAAGTTCACACTGCTGTGTTTCTATAAGTTGCTGTAACCCTAGTCGTAAATTAACTTCAAAGGGATAGGTTTGAGCTGCAATAAGCTTACTTGGTATAGCCGTTTGTTGCTCGATGATGACAACATCAATGCCATCAAGGCTCGTACCTGACATTACACCTATATAATAAGTCACTCGATTTTTTACTCGTTAGATGCGACTGCAGTATTGCTTAATGTTTTTAAGCCGGCCACTAATGGCTGCATTTTTTGTTTGAAGTCAGCATGGTACTTATTCGCTAGTGGCTCTGCTTTTGGTAGGCTAACGGTAAGCGGATTGCGGTGGACGCCATTTACTCTGAATTCATAATGTAGATGAGGACCTGTAGCTAGGCCACTACTACCAATGTAGCCAATGGTGTCGCCTTGTCTAACACGTTTGCCACGCTTCAACCCTTTCCGGTATTTAGACATATGAGCATATAAGGTAGTGTATTTACCACCATGAGATAAGACAACGGTGCGACCATAACCGCCTTTAGTACCTACAAAACTGACTTTACCATCACCAGTAGCCAAAATAGGTGTACCACGTGAGGCAGCATAGTCAACTCCACGATGAGGGCGACTTGTCTTTAATACGGGGTGCTTACGGTTAGGATTAAATTTAGAGCTTATCCGTGAGAAGTGTACCGGAGTACGACTGAAGGCTTTCCGCATACTATCGCCATTAGGAGCATAAAAGCGACTCAGTCCTTTATCATTGGTATAACGTACTGCCTGAAATGTTTTGCCACGATTAGTAAATTCAGCAGCAAGAATATTGCCATCGGCTATTTTTTCGCCATCAAGGTAGTTTTCGTCGTAGATAAGTTTGAAGTGATCGCCTTGACGAAGGTCTAAGGCAAAATCAATATCCCAACCAAAAATGTAAGCTAATTCCATAATTAACTTATCGGAAAGGCCAGCATCAATGCCTGCTTCAAATAATGAGCTGGTAATTTGTGCCACGGCATGTGTTTGACGGTGTTCAACTTCGCGAGTGAATGTTTGTGCTTCATAACCGGACTCTGTCGCTTTAACAATAAGGTTTTGAGTTTGGCTCAGGGTTAAGTCGAGTTGCTTTAATGTATTTTTATCGGACACGTTTGAGTCAAAACCAAAGCGAATTAATTGGCCAGGTTTTAAATTTAATAACGGCTTTAGCGCTTTATCAAGCTGGGCAACGTTATAAACGTCACGCGCTGTAAGTCCAACGCGTGGAAATATTAATGATAAGTTATCGCCAGATTTAACGGTGACTTCTTGCCAACGTAATGATTGAGACTGCTTTTCAATATTGTTAATGGCGAGTTGTTCTAGCTGAGCATGTTCCTGAAGTGCTATATCATTAATAGTAGCGTCATCAGTTTCACTGTTACTCTCAACAGGTATGGTTGCCACTGCTGGTCGAGGCAGTGTAACGGTACTATTAATAGGAGTGCTGTTTTGTCCAATAGCTTGTAATTCAGCCGGTAAGTTAGGTAAATCTATAACTTGAGACTGAGTGAGCGATGAACTGGGCTTGCTAGTAGCTAATACAATAGTGGTAATAAAAATACCAATGATGGTGAGTAGCGACAAAGCCAAAAGATGACCGCGCTTTGGTCTAGCCGTGGTAAATAAGCCTGTTTGTGCCGAAGAAGCTATAAGTTTGTTGCGTTTCATTTGCAAACTCTAGTGATAACGATAATTCCTACAATTCTGGCAGTATTTACAACTAATTGGAAGAGCTGACCTTCAGTCTGATGTGATACTATTCGCGCCACACTATTTATATGAGTTGGAGAGCAGTGATGATTCCTGTACAAGAAGCCCTTGCTGAAATTAAGCGTGGAACAGAAGAAATTTTGGTCGAGAGTGAACTAGTTGAAAAACTGGAGAGCGGCAAGGTTTTACGTATAAAAGCAGGCTTTGATCCAACAGCACCTGATTTGCACCTCGGGCATACAGTTCTATTAAATAAGCTAAAACTATTTCAAGATTTGGGCCATAAAGTCTTATTTTTGATCGGTGACTTCACTGGTTTGATTGGCGACCCAACTGGTAAGAGTGCGACGCGACCAGCTTTGACTGCTGAAGAAATTGCAGCGAATGCACAAACCTATAAAGAACAGGTGTTCAAGATCTTAGACCCCGCTAAAACTGAAGTGCGTTTTAATTCAGAGTGGTTTGGCGACAAGGGTGCTGACTTTATGATTAAGTTAGCTGGCAAGTTAAGCGTGGCACGAATGCTTGAACGCGATGATTTCAAAAAGCGATTTAAGGCAAACCAGTCTATTTCTATCCATGAATTCCTTTACCCGCTCGTTCAAGGTTATGACTCTGTGGCTTTGGAAGCAGATGTCGAGCTGGGTGGTACAGACCAGAAATTTAACTTATTAATGGGCCGTGAGCTCCAGAAAGGGGAAGGACAAGATCCACAGGTGGTCATTATGACGCCGTTGTTAGAAGGTTTAGACGGTGTTAAGAAAATGTCGAAATCTTTAGATAACTATATAGGTATCACAGAAGCACCTGGAACGATGTTTCAAAAGATTGTATCGATTCCTGATTCACTAATGTGGCGTTGGTATGAATTATTATCCTTTAAATCTCTCAAAGAGATTGACGAGTTGAAGGCTAGTATTGAAGGTGGTGCTAACCCTCGCGATGTGAAAATTGAGTTAGCACGTGAAATTGTTGCTCGTTTTCATGGTGAAGAAGCGGCAGCAAGTGCACATAAAGGTGCAGGTAATGTCATTACTGAAGGTGAAGTACCTGAAGGAACAGCAGAACTTGCTGTTGAACTAGATGGGCAAGTTGAGCTGGCGATTGCAGCAATCATTAATAAGGCAAGCTTAGCGTCTAATTCTGCTCAAGCCAGAGATATGCTTAAAAATGGTCGAGTAAAGGTTGACTGGGAAGCTGTGGAGTCTAGCTTGAAACTAGGGCAAGGTAAGTATTTGATTCAAGCAGGCAAGAAGAAAATAGCTTGGGTGACATTGAAATAAGTACTGTGATACACAAAAAAGATCGGCATAGTCCGAGATTTTTTGTGTATAGATGGTAAGTATTCAATGCTTTTGCCTCTTGGAAGTCTTAAATTTTACAAATTTATGACAGGGTAAAAAATAAAAAACTATGTAGTTTCATAGAGCTACAGAGCAACCTGAGTGAATGGGAGAAACTTCCTGTTGACGGATGGTTTTTTCACTGTAGAATGCACCTCTTCATATCGCATGCAACCCAGTTGTGGTGCGGGATGGCAGGAAAATTAAAGTTTGACAGTTTGGTGAGACGCTGTATAATTCTCGCTTCTTTGTTGCAGCGAACACGCAGCAAACGCTCTTTAAAAATATGGTATCAAGTAATTTGTGTGGGTACTTACGTTGTTGGACTTTGCAAAAAGATCAGACGTTGGTATTCACAGTAGTAATACAGTAATGC